>OGES01000988.1_pt1 | contig 24833 bp, 24 predicted proteins | sample 1570711 | NCBI WGS metagenome assembly OGES01 (sample SAMEA2582133, study PRJEB24529) | metagenome | biome: Human gut stool | place: China | collected 2011 | reverse complement strand
ATAGTATAGGGGGATTTCAAATTTTTTCATATTCAGCTCATTATAAAGTACTTACTTTTGAACAATGAAATAAGTACGCTTTTTGCAGTTTCTAAGTCGCAAATAGCGGAACATTTAGATGTAAGATTCGTTATATTTAAAGTGGTTAGAAGATATAAGTCAGGAGGAAATTAGTATGCCAATTACATATAACGAACAAAGCAGAGAGTTTCACTTGTATAATAACAAAATTAGTTATCTAATTAAAATTTTAGCTAATAAACAGCTAGGACAATTGTATTTTGGAAAGCGTATTCCTAATAGAGAAAATCATGACTATTTAGTAGAGAATACATATCGTCCAGTTACTTCCTATGTTTTCGATGATGACTATTCATTTTCATTAGGAAACGTAAAACAAGAATATCCGGCTTATGGTACGACAGATCAACGACGCCCAGCACTTGATATAAAACAACCTAATGGCAGTCGAATTACTGATTTTAAATATGTTTCTCATAAAATTTATGCTGGGAAGAGAAAATTAACAGGATTACCAGCAACTTATGTAGAAGATGAAAGTGAAGCAACTACACTTGAAATAAATTTGTATGATGAATTAATTCAAGTTACGTTGTGCTTACAATATACTATTTTTGAAAATAGTGCTGCAATTGCCAGAAGTGTGAAGTTTAGTAATAATAGTGATCAAAAATATCAGTTAAAAACGGCACTAAGTTTAAATTTAGATTTGCCGGATGCTAATTATGAATGGTTACAATTTTCAGGTGCTTGGGGTCGAGAAAGACACTTATATAAGACACCTTTACGTCCAGGGATTCAAGCAATAAATAGTGCTAAAGGTGCTTCAAGTCATATGCAGAATCCTTTTGTCATCCTAAAAAGACCATTTACGACAGAAGAACAAGGTGAAGCTTTAGGGGTTAGTTTTGTATATAGCGGCAACTTTTTAGCACAAGCAGAAGTAGATGAATATTCAGTAACTCGTTTACAAATTGGAATAGATCCATTCCAATTCAGCTGGTGTTTAAAGCCAAATGAAACGCTCCAAACACCAGAAGCAATTTTAGCTTATACTAGCGAAGGATTAAACCAACTTAGTCAGACTTTCCAAAAATTATATACGACTAGGCTAGCTCGAGGATATTGGAGAGATAAAGAACGTCCAATTTTGATTAATAATTGGGAAGCTACTTATTTTGACTTTACTGAAGAAAAGCTATTATCAATCGCAAAGAAAGCAAAAGAATTGGGAATTGAATTATTTGTATTAGATGATGGCTGGTTTGGAGAGAGAACAAAAGAAACAGCAGGTCTAGGTGATTGGTACGTTAATCGAAATCGATTAAAAAATGGAATTTCAGGTTTATCAAGGAAAATTCATGATTTGGGGATGATGTTTGGTTTATGGTTTGAGCCGGAAATGGTCAACAAAGATAGTGATCTTTATCGAAAACATCCAGACTATATTATCGAAACGCCTAAACGACATGCTTCACATGGTAGAAAACAATATGTATTAGATTTTTCAAGGAAAGAAGTAGTTGATAATATTTATGAACAGTTAGTTAAGATTTTAGATGAAGGTGAAATAGATTATATTAAATGGGATATGAATCGTAATATTACTGAATGTTATTCAATAGCTTATCCTCCAGAACAACAAGGAGAAATCATGCATCGCTACATTTTAGGTGTCTATGATTTATATGAACGCTTAATTGAACGTTATCCAAAAATTCTATTTGAATCTTGTGCAAGTGGTGGAGGAAGATTTGATGCTGGAATGTTGTATTATGCTCCACAAGCTTGGACGAGTGATGATAGCGATGCAATTGAACGCTTGAAAATTCAGTATGGAACGAGTTTTGGATATCCGCAAAGTATGATGGGAGCACATGTTTCAGCTTCACCTAATGAACAGCTCGGACGAAATACACCATTGAAGATAAGAGGAGATGTTGCTTTCTTTGGAGCCTTTGGATATGAACTTGATTTAGATAAATTAAGTTCAACAGAGTTAGCAAGTATTAAGAAACAAATCGAACTTATGAAAAAATATCGTAGTATATTCCAATATGGCACTTTTTATCGCTTAAAGAGTCCTTTTGAAGGAAATATTGTATCTTGGATGGTTGTATCTGAAGATAAATCACAAGCAATAGTGGGATACTATAAGATTTTAAATGATGTAAATTGCGAATACAGACGACTATGCTTACCAGGATTAGATGCAGATACTTTATATAATGTCCAAGAAGAACTGGGTTCATATTTGGGTAATTTTACTGGTAATGAGTTAGCCAATATAGGTTTAGTTACAACAGATGCCTCTGCTGGTCAAAATCAAGAAACAACTGATTTTTATAGTAAACTATTTATTTTAGAAAGGTGTGGGGAATTAAGTGACTAGACTGACAAAAAAACGCATAATGGCAATATCTGGAACAACTTTATGTGGTTGTTCTGTGGGAATTCTACAAGATTCAGCTTTAGGCTTGGATCCGTTTAGTTGTTTTGTTACGGGAATTGCCAATATTTTTGGCAGTAGTTATGGAACTTTTTACTTAATAGTAACTTCTATTTTATTGCTTGTTGTAATTTTCTTAAAAAGAAGTTATCTTGGCTATACCACACTGGCTAATCTGCTGTTAACAGGAATAATAGCTGACTATACATTAGCTTTTTTGAATGGTTTTGTAAAAGCTCCAACATATTTAATTCGAATCATACTATTACTGTCAGGGTTAGGATTAATGTGTTTAGCAGCTTCGCTATATTTTACAGCAGCATTAGGTGTATCAGCATATGACGCAATTGCTTTAATATCTGCAGATAGGTATAGGGCATTGCCTTTTAAATATCATAGAGTTATAACAGATGGCTTTTGCGTAACAATAGGTTTAATTTTTGGGGCTACTGTAGGAATAGGAACTTTAATTACAGCCTTCTTTATGGGACCTATGATTCAGTGGTTTAATAATCATGTTTCTGAGCCGCTGTTAAGATAGTAAAAAAGAGTTTCTAGCATTAATGAAAATCATAATGTTAGAAGCTCTTTTTGTTGTAGTCTGAAGTCACTAGGTGTTAAACCATAGGTAGCTTTAAAAGTTCTTGCCAGGGAGTCAACACGCTGGTAGCCACATCTTTGAGAAATTTCAAGCAAAGAAAGATTTGTTGATTCGATTAAGTGTCGTGCTTGTGTAATTTTATAATTTTTCAAATAGGTTTGAAGTGTCATTCCTGTTACTTTCTTAAATCTCTTACCCAGATAACTTCTATCTAGTCCGATCATTTGTGCCAATGAAGCAGCCGAGATGTTAGGAAAGTTTTTATTAATTAAAGAAATAGCTTTCTCAACGTAAATATCAGAAATAGAAGTGGTTGACTCACGAGATATAATTGTAGCATTGGAAATAATACTCAAAAATTCTAACAAATAACTAAGATTGAGTAATTTCTTTGTTGTTGAATTAACTGACTTTAATAACAATAAATTAACTAACTCAATTAAACGTTTTGGATCATTTAAACTGAAAATTGGTTCACGTTGATTTAGTGGAATTTGCTGCATAAGTTGATCAGCAAAATTACCAGAAAAGCCAATCCACACATAAGACCAAGGTGTATTTTTATCGGCAATATAGGTTGTTTCTTGTCCTGGTTCAATTAGAAAACCTTGTCCAGCATGTAATTTGTAGATTGATTGATCAGTTTTAAATGTTCCAGAACCAGCTAAGATGTAGTGGATAAGGTAATATGGTCTAACTGCTGGTCCATACTTATGTCCACTCAATGTATCTGAGCGTCCTACATTTGCTAGTTGTAATTGATCACTTGGAACTGAAATAAAGTTTAATGAAACTGCTTTTTCCATTTAATCACCACAATTAATCATAGCATAAAATAATAAAAAAGACCGAGAAAATTCTCAGTCTAGTTTAAAGCATTAAACAAAATATACTTGTTTAGCTGCAATATATTTCAAAATTTCTTTTAGCTCAGCTTCAGTTGGATAAGCAAAATTATTCATAAAATCAATCTTGCCATCTTCTGCTAATAATGGAGAACTAATGGTCAAATCATCAGCAATATGAGCTTGAGTTTCACGTTGAATTAAAGTTTTATCTGTTGTAGCAGGGGAGCCTTCTTTAAAATCAAGTTGTTTGAAATAAGAAATTAACTCAGCATAGCCAGATAGCCACTTAATTTGATAATCTAGGCGATGTGATAAATCGTCAATTTTTACCAATTGTTCAGGATCAAAAGGAGTCATTTCCAAATAAATTTGAGTACTATCTGCTTGTTCTAAAGTTTTTTCAATATTTTTTAACTGGCCAGTTTTAGAGAGATAATTATCACTATCATCGCGATCTTGATAACCTAAAATCAAGTAGTCCAATTTTTGTTGAGAAAAGAACTTTTTCCAAGCTTTAATACGTTTTTTGTGGATTCCATGAATATCAAATTTAGCAACATAGCCTAATTTTTGATGATCATGTTCCAAATAGAGAGCCATTGATCCCCATAAACCATCATCGCTATTGAGTGCAGTAATTTTTGAATCAGCAACGGATACAGCGAATCCATAAGGAAGAACCTTTAGATCTAAATTTAAATTAGCTATTAGTTCAAATTTAGTTAATTTTTGTAATAGTAAAAATAAATTTTGAGATACAAATGTTTTTGCAGGCAAAGTTGCTTGCTGCAAATAAGCTAAGTTATCAGCTGATAAATGACTAATAATCACAAATTTCTCTTTAGGGCTATCAATATTAATATAATTGTCGAAAAAGATAATTGTCTCATCAGTTTCAACAAATTTGTTTTCAAAATTATATTCCATAATATAACCTCATTAAAGATTGACATCAACTTTAAATGATAATGGAGATAGGGCGGTTGAAGCTGTAATTAGTTTAGCTATCAACTCATTGTATTTATCAAGTCCAATTTGTTGGCAAGCAATACTTTCTGTTGTTAGGTAATCTCTTAGTTCTTGACCAGAAAGCGTAAGGGCCTTAGCGTCAATTTCATGAACTTTATTGTTAAGTAAGATTGAAACTTCTTTTTGAGTATCTTTTAGCATTTTGCCAAATTCTTTGTAATGTGCATCAACTAGCACTCCAGCTAATTTGTATACCCAATAAGCAGACTTATCATCATAAGTTTCACCACCCACTTTATATGCAGGGTGGACATCAGTAGCTGCAGGATAGAATGGAATATAAGAACTTTGAGCAGTTACACCCATTGCTAACCATTGAATACCGCGTACATCAACTGGCATACCACTTCTAATTTGTAGAATATGTGATTCTTGAGTGGCAGCTAAACTAATAGGACGGAACTTATGACCATCAGCATTATCATTGTTTAATGGATCATATGGTGTATTTTGGTAGTGAGAACCTAATACATAGGCAATATCATCCAAATGGAGTAAACGATTAGCTTTACGAATGAAAGGTAATTCTTCACTCATTGGATCTTGATCATTATCGCCAGAAAGGTATTTTTGACCGTACCATACACGAGGAGTGCTATAGATTTCATCGCTATATTCATGTGTACCAAAGACATTACGGAAGTTAAAATTATCAAAATCAACTTCAAAATGATTTTGGTATACAAATTGTACAATACCTTTGGAATACATGAAATTATCAGGATCGTCAAGATCAACTTTTTGGATAGCTAATTGATTAGCTACTACTGCATAGCAATCATCTGGAATACGTTGTGCAACCCAATGATGACCACTACCACTTTCAAAGTACCAAACTTCATCTTCATCAGAGAAGAGGACACCGTTTGTTTCACTAGTACCATATTTTTCAATAATACTTCCTAGACGTGCGACACCTTCGCGTGCAGACTTAATATATGGAAGAACAACAGTTACCATTGCTTCTTCACTAATGCCATTCTCAACGAGTGGATCAGCGCCAAGTACACGTGGATTGGAGTAGGCACTTTCAGTAGCACTCATTGCTACACCATATTCGTTAATTCCATCTTCTTCGAATAAACCAAACTTATCAGTCCATTCAGGAGTAGCAGAGTATCTAAATCTAACTTTAGGAAGTGGCATTGTAAACTTGTTATCGTTTGATACAAAAACTTGCTCTTCTTCGAATTCTTTATGTTCATGAACAGTAAGATGTTTAGGCCAAGCAGTTTTAGCATCTTCATTACGAGCGATGATAGTTGAATTGTCGGCCATCGCTTTTTTTCCAACTAAAATACTAGTACAAGCAGATAATTTTTTTTGAATTTTCACAATTTTCGCCCCTTGTATAAATATTATTACTGTATTAATTCTAACATATCGCAAGAATGGATAAAAATAATTTGAAAAGTAATAGCTTTTTTGATTTAATTAAGTTAGTTAATTAAGAAAAGAGGGACTATTATGCCATTAGTACATATTGAATTAATTGAAGGTCGTTCAGAAGAACAATTAAAGAACTTAGTAAAAGATGTTACAGATGCAGTTACTAAGAATACAGGTGCTCCAGCAGAACACGTACATGTTGTTTTAAGTGAAATGAAGAAGAATCGTTACAGTGTTGCTGGTGTATTAAAGAGTGAAGAAAAATAATTAATAATTATAAAAGAGATTAACTATTGAAAGTTAGTCTTTTTTTATTGTCATTAAAATTAAGTGGGAAAAAGATTATCAATATGTTAGAATTAATAAAAATACATCTTGTGCAATTAGTTGAAAGGGGAATTAACTATAATTATGAAAAGAGAAATTCCAGTAAATAGTGAAGGACATTACACAATTGGGGGACTTGACTCTTTAGAACTAGCTAAAGAATTTGGAACACCTACAATTGTCTATGATGTTGCTAAAATCAAAGAACAAATTGCAAAGTTTAAAGCAGGTTTTGAAGAAGAAAATGTTAAATATCACATTTCTTACGCTAGTAAGGCTTTTTCAAGTTTAGCAATGTATGACTTGGTAGCTAAGAGTGGTATTGGAAGTGACATTGTTTCTGGCGGAGAACTTTATGCAGCTTTAAAAGGTGGAATGGATCCACAAGAGTTGGAATTTCATGGCAATAATAAATCCCGTGCTGAATTAGAGATGGCAGTTGATAGCAATGTTGGTTATATAATTGTTGATAATTTTTATGAAATTGATTTATTAAATGAAGTACTTACAGAAAAGAATAAGACAGCTAATATCCTATTGCGTTTAGCACCAGGTATCCATGCTGAAACTCATGAATATATTTCAACAGGTCAAGCTAAATCTAAATTTGGTTTTGACTTACAAAGTGGACAAGCAAGTGAAGCATTAGAAAAAACATTGGCTAACCCTCGTTTTAAAGTACTAGGTGTTCACAGTCATATTGGGTCACAAATTTTTGCAACTGATGGTTTTGTAGAAGCAGCTAAGAAATTGATGGACTTCTTAAGTGCTTGGAAGGAAAAATATGATTTTACAGCTGAAGTGCTTAACCTTGGTGGTGGTTTTGGAATTAGATACACTGATCAAGACGAACCATTAGATGTAAAAGACTTTGTTAAGATCATTGTAGAAGCAGTCAAAGAAAAGAGTAAGGAATTAAACTATCCAATGCCTGCTATCTGGATTGAACCAGGTCGTTCAGTTGTTGGTGAGGCTGGTGTAAGTTTATACACAGTTGGCTCACGCAAAGATGTTGAAGGTGTTGGAAGCTTTGTTGCAGTTGATGGTGGTATGGGTGATAATATTCGACCAGCTTTATATGGTGCTGAATACGATGCTGTTTTAGCTAAAGATCCTAATGCACCAATCGCACAAAATGCTTCAATTGTAGGTAAGTTCTGTGAATCTGGAGATATTTTGATTAAGGATTATGATTTTCCTAAGACAGAACCTGGCGATGTGATTGCGATGTTATCAACTGGTGCTTACGGCTATGTTATGGCAAGTAATTATAACCGCAATCCACGTCCAGCAATTGTTTTTGTTGAAGACGGTAAAGCTCGTTTGGTTGTAAAACGTGAAAGTTACGAAGATATGATTCGCAATGAAATTCTTTAATTAACTGGGAAGTGAGCATGTGGTAGTTGAACTAAAAAAGTTAGATATGAACCATTCGCTTGAGTTTTGGGAGTTAGCTTTTTCTGATCCTAAAGCAGAATGGCGAAATTGGAATGGTCCTTATTTCGATAATCACTACCCAACTAGAAAAGATTGGGTAGCTGGTAGAGAACTTGATTATCTTGAAAATGATATGCGAAAGATAATCTATGTTGATGGTGAAATGGTCGGTTCAGTTTCTGCTTATTACGATGATGGATATCTAGAACGTTGGCTGGAAGTTGGGTTAGCGATTTATGATGAACGAAAATGGGGTCGAGGAATTGGCCGCCAAGCTCTAGAACTTTGGATTGACGAGTTATTTCAACGAATTTCGCTACCACATGTTGGACTCACTACTTGGTCTGGAAATCAGCGTATGATGAAGTTGGCTGATAGACTGGGTTTAAAATGTGAAGGACGAATAAGAAAAGTCAGATATTGGCAAAATACTTATTACGATTCTGTTAAATACGGTGTTTTGCGTGAAGAATGGGAAAATAGATAAGAAAAAACGATTTCTAGTAATATAGAAATCGTTTTTTGCATTATGCTAATTTTAAGTAATCTTCAAGATATCTTGCTAGGCCATCATGTTCATTATCATATTCAGTGATATCGTTAGCGAGTGATTTTAGTTTATCAGTTCCATTTTGCATAACAACACCCCAACCAGCATAATCAATCATAGAAGCATCATTATGTTCATCGCCAAAAGCAATAATATTCTTTTTATCAATATTGTATGTCTTAGCTAGGAAATCCACGCCTTTAGCTTTATTGACACCTTTAGGAGAAAGTTCAAGAATCGGATTCTTACCACCCCAAACACCAACTGTAATCTTATCGCCAAAGTTAGCTTTTAAAGTTTCAACAATATTAGGTAATTTGTGTTCATCAACTAACATAGTCATCGCAGAAGGATCTTTTTGCAAGTTAATGGCATTTAAGACTTCATTTGCTTTCAAAGTCGCAGGGAAAAAGTCAGGAATAATATTATTAGGTTGATCAGCTAAAGCATAATTTTTACTTTCAGCAGCGACAATTTTGATTCCAAGTTTTTCTTTTTCAGCTACTAAATCAAGTGCGATATCTTTAGAAAAAGTTTCAATGTATTCTTTATCCCAATTTTTATGTGGAATATGTCCCAAAGCACCGTTAAAATTAATCATCGGAGTAGGAATATTCAATTCATCGTAAAAGTTTTCGGAAATACGATTAGGACGACCCGTCACGATTGAAACGATATGGCCAGCTTGGGCAGCTTTTTGTAAAACTTCTTTAGTATATGATGAAATTTTAGATTCGTTATTTAAAGTTGTTCCGTCTAAGTCAATCGCAATTAACTTTCTTTCCAAATTATTCACGTCCTTAATCTTAATTTTTACCTGTAATAAAAACAGTGACGTTTTAAATTTAACATAAAGCTGTTAGAAATACTAGAGAGAAGTAAAGAGTTCGTTGTATAATTAATTCATTATATAGTAAGAAAAGAGGCGGAGTTCATGATTTCTATTATTACAAAAGAAATTAATGATTTACCAATCCTAGAAATTTGCGATAGTGAGAAATTAGGTGAAGAATTACCACTTGTCTTTTTCTATCATGGTTGGACTGGATGTAAAGAAAGAGTTTTAACTCAAGGTTATGAAATTGCTAAAAAAGGATTTAGAGTAATTTTACCAGATGCTTTATATCATGGAGATCGTCAAGAGGGCGATGTAAAAGGGCATGTTCTTGAATTTTGGAAAATTATCTTAAATTCAGTTAAGGAGTTTCCAACTTTGGTTGATTATTATCGTGAAAATGTTGGAATTAAAGATGGTTTTGTAGGAGTTAGTGGTTTATCAATGGGTGGGATAACGACTAATGCTTTAATGACAACATATCCATGGATAAATGCAGGAGTTTGCCTAATGGGTAGTCCTAAACCAGTTAAATTTGCGAAGAAATTAGTTGCTGATGCGGCTACACAGGTTAAAGGAATGCCTGACACTGAAGTTGATAAGCAAATTTCAGCTTTAGAACTATTTGATTTATCCTTGAATTTAGAAAAATTAGCTAGTCGTCCGCTTCATTTTTGGCATGGTACAGCAGATAAAATGGTACCTTATCAAGATACGGTGGACTTTTATCGCGAAAATATAGGTAAAAGTTATACAGAAAATGTTACTTTAACCACAACAGAGAATGCGGGTCACAAAGTCAGCCAAGAAACAACTTTAGAAATGGCAAATAAATTTAATCAATATTATCAAAAGTTTGTTGGTAAGAGGTAAGCAGGATTATGAGAATATTTAGAAATAAGTTGTTGATCATTTTATATGTCTGCTTATTAGCTTTTTGTAGTGTTTGGGTGTTCTTTAAGATTCAAGAACGTGATATTGTTAATCAATTGAACAATCATAACCTTTCACAAAATGCCTATGAAGTAGTTATGAAAGGAACAACTTCTTTGGAAGATATTAATAATAAGATTTCTAAGTCTAGCAAAATTGATGATGTTCAAGTTCATTATCAAGATAAGAAGAATAGTAATCTAACTTATTTCTTTGGAAAAGGTGATTACAGCACTACACCAATGGTTTCTGGCAGTTTTTTTGCTGATAATGACTTTAATTCAGAAGTTACAGTAGCTTTAGTAGGAAAGAATATCGCTAAAAAACTATACAAACCTAAAGATCAAGATTATTTAAAAGTAAATTCAGGCTATTTACCAGTCTTAGGAGTTATGGGAGAAAAACGAAGCTCTTCAAGTTTAGATGATCAGATCTTTATTTCAGGTGCAATTTCAACTTTAAAGACTTTAACAAGTAATGATTATCGAATTGTGATAGATTCTGAAAAGCCTTTAGATGCAAAAGTTATTAAACATGTTTTAGGTGCCAAAGAAGTTAAGACAATGTTTACTAACTCATTGGGTATTCCTAAAGGTGTATGGTTAACTTCCTTAGTTCGTAAATTAGTTGCGCTATTGTTTATTTTTGCGGCTTTCTTGGCAGAAGCAATTTTATGGGGTGTATCTTACAAGAGAAGATATGCTATTGCACGTGCAACTGTTAATCGCGCAACTTTCCAAGAGTGGCAGGTCTTTACAATTTTAGCAATTGTAGGAATGATTGCAGGGACAATTTTAGGTTTGATATACTTTACTCTATACAGTTATACTGGAACTATTATTTTTAACTCCTTAATGTTAATAATCGGAAGTATCGTTTGTTACTTAACAATTTACGATAGAATAAAAAAACAAGTAAAGGAATAGATTAGAAGAATGGATTTACCTAAAGAGTTTATTGAGAAGTATCAAAAATTATTGGGCGATGAAGCTGAGGCATTCTTAGCTAGTTTGGATGAAAAAAGTGTAATTGGTTTTCGTCTAAATCCTTTGAAACGTCATTATAAAGATGTAGATTATGATTTAACTGCTAGTGTTCCTTTTGCGCAAGATGGATTTATCGGCAAAGTAAGTGGGCGTTCATTAGAACATCAAGCAGGTTATGTATATAGTCAAGATTTAAGTGCGATGTATGTAGCGGCAGTGGCAAATGCTCAACCAGGGGATAAAGTGTTGGATTTGTGTGCAGCACCTGGAGGAAAATCTACACAACTTGCTGAACAACTCAATAATCAAGGGTTATTGGTAAGTAATGAAATTAATACTAAACGTGCTAAAATCCTAGCAGAAAATATGGAACGTATAGGTGCCAAGAATGTAATTATCACCAATGAATCGCCAGATAATCTTGCAAAAGTATTCAAGGGATATTTTGATAAGATTGTAGTTGATGCCCCTTGTTCTGGTGAAGGAATGTTTCGTAAGGATCATAGTGCAGTTAAGTATTGGCACAAGGACTATCCTGCTGAATGTACTCATCGACAGAAATTAATTCTAGAAGAAGCAATGAAAATGCTCAAAACTGGGGGAGAGTTGGTTTATTCAACTTGTACATTTGCTCCAGAAGAAGACGAGCAAATTGTAGCTTGGTTGTTAGAAAACTATGATCTAACTTTAGAACCAATTACTAAATATGATGGTATGGATAGTGGTCGCCCAGAATTTGCAGATGGCAATGAAGACTTAACAAAGACAATTCGTTTAATGCCACATCATTTTGAAGGTGAGGGACAATTTTTAGCTAAGTTAAAATTTAATGGTGAAGCTGTAAGTGTAGCTAAAAAGAAAGCTAAGAAGAAAAAGAAAAGCAAAACTATTTCAGCTGATGAATTGGATTTATGGCATAAATTTGTATCTGATTTTTCAAGTCAGGAATTGAATTTTGCTGATCAAGATTTACGTATTAATGGCGACTATCTTTACTATTACAATAAAGATTGGTTAGATATTAATAAGTTAAAATATGTTCGACCAGGTTTGATGTTGGGGACTTTCAAGAAGAATCGCTTTGAACCTAGTTATGCTTTGGCTTTGGCAGTACAAGAAGCTGCTGAAGAAAATGTAATTGAATTGTCTAAAGATCAATGGGCAGAATACGTAGCAGGTAACACTATATTTTTGAGTGGTAACACTAGAAAAAATGGCTGGTATTTATTACGTTGTGAAGAAAAGAATTTTGCATTTGGCAAATTAGTTAATGGAACTATAAAGAACTTTTTCCCTAAAGGATTAAGATTTCAAGCTTGAAGCAGGAAGGAAGACTACTATGAGTATCAAAGAAATAAGTAATAGTGCTGAAGACATTAAGACATTACAAGCGATAGCTAAGCAAACTTTTACTGAGACATTTGGTAGTCAAAATACTGCTGAAGATTTGGCGAAGTTTCTTAATGAAGAATATGATTTTAACAAGTTAAAAGCTGAAGTGGAAAATCCAGAATCATTTTATTACTTCTATTATTTTGAGGATGAACTTGCAGGATATTTAAAATTGAATGTTGGTGCAGCGCAAACAGAATCAGATTATCCAGAAGCGTTAGAAATTCAAAGGATATACGTATTACAAAAATATCAAGGAAAAAGAATTGGTCTAGCTATGATGCAACAAGCGTTAGCAATAGCAGAAGAATTAAAGAAACCCCAAGTTTGGCTAGGTGTTTGGGAAAATAACTTTAAGGCGCAAGCTTTTTATCAAAAATCTGGTTTCAAAAAAGTTGGCTCACATGATTTTATTTTGGGCGATGATAGACAAACAGATCATATTTTGTTAAAAACTTTATAAAGGAATGAAGGCTATATCAGGATTGGTATAGTCTTTTTTCAAGTTGTATTATATAAATATCTATACTATAATATATTTAGAAAAAGTAATGTAATTTAAATTATTTAATAGAAGGGATTTAGAAAAATTTATTTTAATGAGTGTTAAGGTGTATGTGACTATATAGTTATAATTGGCGATGAGAACAGTTTTAAAAGTAAATAATTTAATTGAATTAGCTAAGCAGTAATCAAAACCATGACTTTATCACTTTAGTTAGGGTTGATTACTGCTTTTTTTCATAATAATTGTTGAGGTGGTAGTATGGATAACATAAAAAAAGAATATCGAGAACTCGATTTATTCGAAATATTCCAAATGTTATTGCGGCATTGGTGGATAATTTTACTGAGTGGTCTTTTATGTGGATTGGTAGCGTTTACCTATAGTGAGTTTGCGGTCGTTCCTCAGTATACTTCAGTTACGAAAATCTATCTATCCAATAAGTTAACGGAAAACCAGACTAATCCCACTCCTTCAACAGAATTGATAAAAGACTATGAAGAAATGGTAAAAAGTCGAGCTGTTTTAGAGAATATTATCGAAAAACATGACCTACGCTATAGTTATGGTGAATTAAGTAAGAAAGTTAATGCAGAAAATAAAGACGAAACTCAAATTATTAGCATAAGTGTTACTGATCCTAATCCAGTTGTGGCGCAGAGATTGGCCAATAGTATTCGCGATGAATCGATTAAACATGTTACAAAAGTTATGAAAGTTATTTCCGTTGGTGTGGTAGATAAAGCCAATTATCCTCAAAGTCAATCATATCCAATTACAATAAAATGGATTGAATACGGATTTTTAATTGGTTTTGTATTATCAATTGGGGTACTTTTGATACGCTTCATCTTAGATGACACAATTAAGACAAGCGAAGATGTTGAAAAGTATCTAGGATTGAGTACCTTAGCTGTAATTCCTAAGATTAGTGATAGTAATAATAAGAAGAAATACTATGGAAATTATGGTAAAGGTAAGAGCAAACGGAGAAAGAGGGTGTGAGTGGATGCAAAAGTTTGAGTTGCGTTTAGATGATATTGATTTTCAAAGTCAAGAATCATTTAAAACTTTAAGATTCAATGTTGAATTTTCTGGAGAGAAGAATCAAGTGTTTTATATAACTAGTACATATCCAAATGAAGGTAAAAGTACAGTTTCATTAGAGTTAGCCTTAGCTTTCTCTGATAATGGAAAAAAAGCATTGTTAATAGATGCGGATTTAAGAAAGTCAGTTTCAAGACAGTTAATTCGTACTGGTAGTATTGAGATGGGACTATCAGATTACTTAGTAGGCAGAGCACAATTTGATGATGTGATCGCTCAAAGTAATATAGAAAACTTTAGTATGATATTTTCTGGACCAGTTCCACCTAATCCAAGTGAAATATTGGATGGAGAAAGATTTAAGCATTTAATAGAAACTGTTAAAGAAAAATTCGATATTGTTATCATTGATACGCCACCAATGGGAAGTGTCATTGATGCAGCAGTGATTGCTAAAAACTGCGACGGTGGCATTATTGTAATTAATAGTGGACAAGCTAGTTATCGACAAATTAGAAAAACTAAAGAACAATTGGAACGTGCTGATAGTAAAATCATCGGATGTGTCTTAAATAAAGTAGATGCTTCCAATAATGATTACTACTACGGTTACTACCATAAATAAGCGTGGGGGGGGGGTAACTATGAATTCTATCAACAAGATAAAATCACTTCCTCAATGGGTGTTTCGAGCATTCTACCTATCTTTGTATGACTTGATAACAGTCAATTTCGCTTATTTTATAGTGTTATGGTTACACTATAACTTAAGATATACAACCATCCCCTTAAAGTATTTACAAGCATATTTAAGCTTTGTACCAGTATACTCTTTATTTACTTTGAGTGTTTTTTATTTTTTGAAATTATATAAGAGTATTTGGAAATACGTTAGTCTAAGTGAAATGAATCGAATATTATTAGCGACAATTGTAACAGCGATTTTTCATGGAATCGGTATTACCGTTTTATGTATAAGAATGCCTATTTCTTATTATTTGATGGGACCGCTATTTCAATTTATGTTTACCGTGAGTGTAAGGTTTGCATATCGTTTTATTAATTTAGTAAGAAGACGGAAACAAAGAAATGAAGATGTTAAGTATAATTCTTTAATTATTGGGGCTGGTTCAGCCGGTCAAATTATTATTAAAGAACTGGAAAATTCATCAGTAGTACAATCTATTCCTAAATGTGTAATTGATGATGATCCAAACAAATGGGGTAGAATGTTGGGAAATATTCCAATTATAGGTGGACGCGAGAAAATTATTGAAGCAGTTCAAAAATTTGATATCACACAAATTATTTTTACAATACCTTCTGCAAGTGCTAAAGATAAAAGAGAGATTTTGAATATCTGTAAGGAAACGGATTGTAAGTTATTGACATTGCCAGGAGTGTATCAATTATTAAACGAAGAAGTTTTCTTACAGCATTTAAAGCCAGTAGCGGTTGAAGATTTATTAGGAAGAGAACCAATAAAGGCAGATTTAGGCCAAATCAAGCAACAAATTCAAGGTAAAGTTGTATTAATAACTGGTGGTGGAGGCTCAATTGGTTCAGAGCTTTGTCGTCAGATTGCGACCTATGATCCTAAGCAATTAATCGTTTTTGATATCTATGAGAATAATGCTTATAGTATTGAACAAGAATTAAAAAGAAACTATCCTAATTTAAATTTAAAAGTTTTAATTGGATCAGTTCGAGATCAAAAAAGAGTAGATGATATTTTTTCGAGTTATCGACCAGATATTGTTTATCACGCTGCTGCCCATAAGCATGTTCCATTAATGGAAGGTAGTCCTAATGAAGCAGTTAAAAACAATGTTGTTGGTACTTATAACACTTCTAAGGCAGCCTTAAAGTACAATGCTGAACGATTTGTACTAATTAGTACAGATAAGGCAGTTAATCCAACAAATGCAATGGGAGCTAGCAAGCGTATTTGTGAGATGATTATTCAAATGATGGATAAAGACAGTCGCAATAGAAAGAAACGAACACAGTTTGTAGCAGTTAGATTTGGAAATGTTCTAGGCAGTAATGGTTCTGTGATTCCTTTATTCAAGAAACAAATTGCAGCCGGTGGTCCAGTTACAGTAACTCATCCTGATATTATTCGATATTTCATGACGATTTCAGAAGCAGTTGGGTTGGTTTTGCAAGCCGGAACATATGCGGCTGGTGGAGAAATATTTGTTTTAGATATGGGACAACCAATTAAAATTGATACTTTAGCACGAAACTTAATTAAGTTATCAGGATTGCATCCAGATGAAGATATCGAAATTAAATATATTGGTTTGCGTCCAGGAGAAAAGCTATATGAAGAAAAGTTAATGGCTGAAGAAGGATTACAAAAGACTGAAAATCAACTTATCTATATTGGAAAACCAATTCCATTTGATGAGAAGAAATTCTTAAAGGATTTACAGAGTCTAATTCAAAGTAGTCAAGAAAATCCTAAGAATATTGAAGCTCAGATGCAAAAAATTGTACCGAACTTCAAGTTTCAGGAGGTGGTAGGATGAAGCAAAAATTTGAGCCTTTCACAGAAAGAGTTTATTTATCTTCGCCAACAATGCATGGTGAAGAATTAAAGTATATGACAGAAGCCTATCAAACGAATTGGATGTCGACGATAGGGGCGAATATCGATTCAATTGAAGCTGATGTAGCTAAAAAAATAGGTGTGGGGTACACCGTAGCATTATCATCAGGAACAGCGGCTTTGCATTTGGCGATGAAACTAGCCAAGATTAAACACGGGGAAAAGGTATTTTGTACAGATATGACCTTTAGCGCTACAGCTAATCCAATAGTTTATGAAGGTGGAGTACCTATCTTTATTGATAGTGAGCCTGATACATGGAATATGAGTCCAGAAGCATTAGAAAAAGCTTTTGAATTATATCCAGATGTAAGAGTAGTTATGTTAGCTCATCTGTACGGAGTACCGGCAAAATTAACAGAAATTAAGGAAATTTGTAGGCAACACAAAGCGATTTTAATAGAAGATGCAGCTGAGTCTTTAGGGGCAACTTATCAAGGACAACAGACTGGATCATTTGGAGAAATTGGAGTTATTTCTTTTAATGGTAATAAAATTATCACCGGATCTTCAGGTGGTATGTTACTGACAGATAAGAAAGAATTAGCTGATAAAGCAAGGAAATTATCGACACAAGTTAGAGAAGATGCACCTTGGTATCAGCATAAAGAGATAGGATACAACTATCGCATGAGTAATGTAATTGCAGGAATAGTTCGAGGACAATTTCCATATTTAGAAGAACATATTGTCCAAAAGAAGAAAATCTATCAACGTTATCAAGCCGGATTGAGTGGATTGCCGGTTAAGATGAATCCTTTTGATAGTGATAAGAGTGAACCTAATTTTTGGTTATCATGTTTGGTGATCGATAAAGAGGCGATGTGCAAGCAAACTAGGACAGATACTGAAGCTAGTTATACTTCTGAGCAAGGTAGATCTTGTCCGACAGAGATTTTAGAAGCACTGGCTGCCATTAACGCAGAGGGGCGTCCAATTTGGAAACCAATGCATCTTCAACCTATTTATGAGAAAAACGTATTTGTTAAAGTTGATGAAAATGGTGTAGATGAAGACATTTTTAATCGCGGGTTGTGTTTACCTAGTGATAATAAGATGACTCCAGAACAACAAGATAGAATTATTGATGTAATTAAATCATGTTTTGAGTGATGAAAAGTTTGAGTGGGATTTTGAGTGAAAGTTAAGGGGATGATGAAATATGATCCAGACTACAACTATTAAGCCAAAGGGTTTCTACGAAAGATATATAAAAAGACTACAAGCTATTGTGCTTAGTTTGATTGCGATAATTATACTTTCACCAATTTTGCTAATTACATATTTATTAGTGAGAGTAAAGTTTGGAAAACCTGCCATTTTTATACAAAAAAGGGTAGGTAAAGATGGAAAAGTATTTGATTTGTATAAGTTTAGAACCATGACTAACCAAAGAGATGAAGATGGAAAATTATTACCTGATGATCAACGTTTGACTAGTTTTGGTAAAAAATTGCGTAGTACAAGTTTAGATGAATTACCAGAGTTATTCAATGTTTTAAAGGGTGATATGGCATTGATTGGACCACGTCCTTTATTAGTGAAGTATTTACCTTTATATAATGATGAACAAGCTCGAAGACATGAAGTAAGACCAGGCTTGACAGGTTATGCTCAAGTAAACGGAAGAAATACAATTACTTGGGAAGATCGTTTTAAATTAGATGTAGAGTATGTTGACAATGTTACTTTTCTCAATGACTGGAAGATAATTTTCAAAACTATTAAAACAGTTTTTAAGAGAGAAGGAATATCAGAAAAAGGTTCAGCAACAATGGACGAATTTAAAGGAAATGGACATAGAGTATGAAAAAATTAGTTATCCTAGGTGCTGGTGGACATGGGAAAGTCGTAGCTGATATCGCTGTGAAAAACGGTTACGAAGAAATTGTTTTTTTAGATGATAATAAAACATCATGTGCTGGTTTTAGTGTCGTTGGAAAAATAGAAGATGCAGCTAAAATAAAAGGAGATAAATTTGTGGCAATTGGGGATGCAAATCTTCGCCAAAAATTAATGGAAAAGATTAAGACAGTTACGTTGATCCATCCCCGAGCTACAATCAGCAGAAGGGTAACTATTGGTGAAGGAACAGTGGTGATGGCTGGAGTGGTAATCAATTCTGATACTAAGATTGGTAAGGGATGTATTATCAATACTTCAGCTTCGGTTGACCACGATTGTACATTAGATGATTTTGTTCACGTTTCTGTGGGAGCACATCTAGCGGGAAATGTGAAGGTTGCGACTAGAACTTGGCTAGGGGTTTCAGCCAGTGTTATCAATAATATTGCTATCTGCAAAGATTGCATGATAGGTGCTGGAGCAGTAGTCGTTAAAGATATTAATAAAAGTGGAACTTATGTGGGAGTACCAGCTAGACTTTTAACAAGGTAAGAGGTGATTAGTAATGAAAAGAATTTTGATTATTGCAAATAATGATGTAGGCTTATATAAATTCAGAAAAGAACTAATTACGGAACTTACTAAAGAAAATGAAATCTATCTACTTCTGCCATATGGGAAAAATGTCGATAAAATATTAGAAAACTAAAGCCAGATGTGATTTTGACATACACAATCAAGCCCAATATTTACGGTGGATATGCTGCTCGTTTATGTAAGATTCCATATATAGTCAATGTCACAGGCTTAGGAACAGCTTTAGAAAATGAAGGAATTTTACAAAAAATAACAAGTTTGATGTACAAAGTAGCTTTAAAAGATGCGAAAAAAATTTTCTTTCAAAATCAAGCTAATCAAGATTTTATGTTAGATAGGAAAATAATCGATAAAAGTAATAGTTATGAAATTATTCCTGGATCTGGGGTGAATTTACAAGAATATCAAGTTAAACCCTATCCTAAGCAAGAACAAGTAAAGTTTGCATTTGTTTCGCGCATTATGAAACAAAAAGGGATAGATCAATATTTAGCAGCTGCTAAGTATATTAAAAAGAAATATCCAGAAACAGAATTTCATATTTATGGCTTTTGCGAAGAGGAGTATCAGGGGGTTTTAAATAAGTTACATGCTGAAAAGGTTATTAATTATCATGTAATGGTTCAAGATATGCAGTCTGTATATCAGAAAATCAGTTGTTTGATTCATCCAACTTATTATCCAGAAGGAATGTCGAACGTTTTGTTGGAGGCATGTGCGAGTGGTCGACCAATTATTACAACTGATAGACCTGGTTGTCGAGAAATTGTTGATGATGGGATAAATGGTTTTGTTATTGCAGAACAAAATAGCAAAGATTTAACCGATAAAATAGAACAATTTCTCCATTTAAATCTAGATCAAAGAGAAAAAATGGGGGTTGCCGCACGAAAAAAAGTAGAGCGGGAATTTGATCGACAAATTATAGTATCTAAGTATCTTGCTGAAATACAAAATATTAGATAGAAGGTGATGCGAATGAAGATTTGTATTTGTGTGGGAACTATTTTAGATATAGGTGGAATTCAGAGAGTAATTTCACTTTTTGCAAATGAATTAGCTAAAAAGCATGAGGTTACAATTTCTTCTTTCGATACGCCTGAAAAAATATCTAATTCAGTTTACAAATTAGATAAAAATATAAATTTTGTTGAATTTCCAAAGAGCAAAATTGCGTCTAATATTCTTTATAGAATTATGAGGAAAATACTATTTAAAGTTGTAAGGAACGACAAATTTTTAGAGAGGATAGATTTTCCTAAATTTATGCGAAAGAGACTGGTAACTTTTTTTAATCAAGGTGAATATGATGTTGTAATAGGCGTTGCTTGGCTTCACAGTCTTTGGCTGGCAATGGTTGCTCCAGAAATAAAAGCTAGGACGATAGGTTGGCAACACAATTCATATGATGCTTATTTTTGTACTCCTGGGCGATATGCCTGGAAGAAAGATAACCTTTTTAGAAAGTATCTTCCAAACCTTGATGGATACGTTGTTTTGAATGAAATAACTAAAGAAAAGATAGATGCTAACTTTGGAATTGATTCAACTGTCATTTACAACCCTAAGAGTTATGTTTCTAAAGAAAAGTCAGATATGGAAAGTAAGGTTTTTCTAGCAGCTGGACGGATGGTTTATGCCAAGGGATTTGATACTCTGGTCGAAGCTTTTAGAATTTTTGCTCAAAGAAATTCAGATTGGAAGTTATTGTTAGTCGGTGACGGAGAGGAACTTCCAACAATAAAGAATAAAATTAAAAAATACGGACTAGAGAAAAGAATTTACACTCCTGGAAAAACTAGTGACATAAAAGAATACTTCCTACAATCTTCGGTATTACTTTTACCGTCAAGGTGGAAAGGAATGCCGATGATAGTGCTTGAATCACTTGAAATGGGATGTCCAATTGTTGCGTTTGATATTGATGCAATGAGACCCCTAGTTACTAATGGGATGGAAGGATTGATTGTTAAAGAAAAACAAGATGCCAATGCTTATGCTCAAGCAATGTTAAAAATAGCCGAAAGTGAAGATTTACGAAAGCAAATGCATCAAGCATCTATAAAAAAGGCAAATCGTTTTTCCGTAGATAAAATAATGAATGAGTGGGAAAAATTATTTAAGTGATAGTGTATGTTGAAATAATTATGAGAGAGTGAAAGTAATGAAGATTTGTATTTGGTTAGGAACTATTTCTGATATAGGTGGAGTACAAAGACTATGTACACTTTTAGCGAATGAATTAGCTAAGGAAAATGAAGTTACTATCGCTTCCTTTGACACACCTGAAAAATTAGCTAATGCGGTTTATAAATTAGATAAAAGAGTAAAATTCGTTGAATTCCCTAAGAATAAAGTTTCCTCTAATATTTTTTATAGAATTATGCGAAGAATACTATTCAAGCTTATAAGGAATGATAAATATTTGGAAAGAATAGATTTTCCTAAATTTATGCGAAAAAGATTAGTAGATTTTGCTAATCAGGGAGAATACGACGCTATCATAGGAGTTCATTGGTACCACAGTCTATGGTTAGCGATGATTGCTCCAGAAGTAAAGGCAGAGACAGTAGGCTGGCAACTCAGCTCGTTCGATGCTTACTTCAACACACCTGGTAAATATGCTTGGAGAAAAAAAGTTCTATTTGAAAAGTATATCTCTAATCTTGATCATTATGTCGTTTTAAACGAAAGAACTAAAGAGAAAATTGATACTAACTTTGGAATTGATTCAAGTATTATCTACAACCCTCGAAGCTATACATCAAAAGAAAAATCGGATATGAAAAATAAAGTCTTTCTTGCAGCTGGACGAATGGTATATGTAAAAGCTTTTGATAATTTAGTAGAAGCATTTAAGATTTTTGCTCAAAAAAATCCAGACTGGAAATTATTATTGTTTGGTGATGGTGAGGATCTTCCGATGATAAGAGATAAGATTAAAAAGTATGGATTGGAGCAAAGAATTATTACTCCTGGGAAAACAGATGATATAAAGAAGTACTTCTTACAATCTTCAGTATTGCTTTTACCGTCAAGATGGGAAGGAATGCCAATGATAGGCCTTGAAGCATTAGAAATGGGCTGTCCAATTATTGCGTATGATATAGATGCGATGGGACCAATCATTTCAAATGGTTCTAACGGAGTAATCGTCAAAGAAAATCAAGATGTAAATACTTATGCGCAAGCAATGTTAAAAATAGCTGAAAATCAAACTTTGAGAGATCAAATGCATCAAGCAGCACTTCAGAAAGCAACCCAATTTTCTGTGGACAAGATAATGAGTGAGTGGGGAAAGATACTTAAGTAAAAATTTCTGGATAGAAAGTAGGTGGCAACGATGAAAATCTTATTTGTTAATAATGGTCTAGCAGGCGGTGGTGTTGAGAAATTATTAAACGATATGTTGCCACTGATTAATGAAAGCGGAAATTACTGCGAGTTACTGATTTTATTTGATGATGATGCTAAATATTTGGAATCATTACGAAATAATGGAGTTAAGGTTCAGATTGTTCCTAAAAAGATCTATAAAAAAGGACATTTTCAACGAATATTATACATAATGAACTATATAAAGAATAATGATTTTGACATAGTTCACGCTAATGAATTTCCATTGATATATTATTGTTCCATCATAAAAATGATTTTAGGAAAAAAGATGCCCAAGTTGGTAATGACAGAACATAATACTGATAACAGGCGTCGTCATATTAAGTTAAGTCGACCATTAGAGAAACTAATCTATCGAAATTATGATAAGGTTACGTCGATTAGCGACAAGGTGCAAGGAGTTCTATTGGATTGGTTACAACCAAATGATAGAGATAAATATGAGGTTATCTATAATGGGATAATTATAGAAGATTTTAGAAAATCCCAATCATATAAGAGGAGTGATTTGCTTCCGGGGATTGGTGAAAAAGATAAGTTACTTTGTGTAATTGGATCGCTAACTGAACAAAAAAATTACTTTTTTATGCTAGAAGTTATGGAAAGCTTGCCTGATAACTATCATGTATTATGTCTGGGTGAAGGACCATTGAAACAAAAGATTATTAGTAAAATTCAGCAAAAAGGGCTACAAAAAAGAGTACATTTATTAGGATTTAGAAAAGATGCTGCTAGAATTTTAAAAACAGTTGATGTTTTAGTTATACCATCACTTTGGGAAGGTTTTGGCTTAATTGCAGTAGAAGCGATGGCTAGTAAAGTTCCAGTTATAGTGTCAGATGTACCTGGCTTATCTGAAATAGTTGGTGAAGCTGGAGTTAAATGTTCAGTAAATAATATTGAAGAGTTTGTTCAAGCAATAAAGAAGGTAGTTAATGATAGTGAGTATTCACATGAGTTAATCAAGTTAGGTGAGAGACAAGCTAGTAAATATGATATAAGAAAAATGACTGAGAATTATTTAAGATTATATGAACAATTAGTTAAATATATTGATATATAGTAGTAATAATTTGGAATGTTATAGAAATAAAAAATATTAAAAATAATATGGAGATAAATATGAAAAAATTATTGACAATATTAACTCCAACATATAATCGCGGTGAGTATTTAGAAAATATTTTTGTATCTCTACAGCAACAAACGAATCAAAATTTTGAGTGGATAATTGTTGACGATGGTAGTACAGATAATACAGAAAAGATTGTAGAATCATTTATTAAAAGTGACAAGTTAGTAATTAAATATTTGTATAAAAAAAATGGTGGAAAGCATACTGCTGTAAATTATGGATTAAAGTATATTTCTACAAAATTAACAGTTATTTTGGATAGTGATGATTATTTTACAAATGATGCGGTTGAAGTAATCGAGAAAACCTACAATGAAAATAAAAATGAGAAAAACATTTGTGGCTTTACTTTTTTAAAGCGAAGAAGAAATGGCGAACTTTTTGGAAGTGAGTTTCCTAGAGAAGGTAGGTATAATTTTTCGAAATGGAGATTGAGTAAAGTTGTTACTGATGAGAGATGTGATGTGTTTTATAGCGATGTTATGAAGAATTATCCCTTTAGTGAATACGAAGGAGAAAAATATATCGGTGAAAGTACGATGATGATTAAGATGTCCTCTCGATATGATATGATTTGTAAAAATATTGCTATTTATATTGCCGATTATTTAGAAGGGGGACTGACTGATAATAGTAGGAAGTTGCGGCTACATTCTTTATTAGGTGGAATGGAGTATTGTAACGTATCTATGGTATCAGGGATATATTGGAGAAGAAGACTAAAATCAGCTCTCTTATATGATACATATGGATTTTTAAAGAATATAAAGCCTAAGAAACTCATTAACGATAGTAATGCACCATTGTTAACGACGATATTTTATCCAATATCTATAATCATAGGAAAGTATTGGAAAAATAAATATAAGTTATAGGAAGTGATGATATGGTTTA
>OGES01000985.1_pt1 | contig 24877 bp, 23 predicted proteins | sample 1570711 | NCBI WGS metagenome assembly OGES01 (sample SAMEA2582133, study PRJEB24529) | metagenome | biome: Human gut stool | place: China | collected 2011 | reverse complement strand
CGTCAAGACAGAGGGGCAAAAAACCAAATACTATAGCCTTATCGAGTTCCATGAGTGGTCTAAGGATAGTTACACGATAACTAATGAGCTATATGAGTCAGAGTCTAAAACCCGTATTGGTCAGCGCGTGCCGCTTAATGTACTGTACGAGGATTTAGAAGAGACTGTGACACTCAACGGACTTACAAGACCATTGTTTACGTACTTGAAGCCTCCAGGAATGAATAACAAGGACATCAACAGCCCTTTAGGCTTGTCCATCTTTGACAACGCTAAAACTACCATGGACTTTATCAATACGACCTACGATGAATTTATGTGGGAAGTCAAAATGGGTCAGCGTAGGGTTGCAGTACCTACTCAAATGATTGACACGCAAGTCGACGCAAGCGGTGAGAAGGTAGTAGTCAGGCGTGAGTTTGAGACAGGGCGTAATGTTTACGAACAGTTTGACACTGGCGACATGGACAAAGGCATTGGCATTACCGACCTTACCACTGATATTCGCTCAGATGATTACATCAAAGCCATTAACAAGGGATTGAGTCTATTTGAAATGCAACTAGGCGTGTCAGCTGGAATATTCAGCTTCGACGGTAAATCTATGAAGACTGCCACTGAGGTCGTCTCAGAGCAATCAGACACGTATCAAATGCGGAACTCTATCGCTACTCTAGTTGAGCAATCGTTGAAAGAGTTAGTTATTTCAATTCTTGAAATTGCTAAAATCTACAATCTCTACATTGGCGACATTCCAACGATGGATGAAATCAGCGTGGATTTAGATGACGGGGTATTCACTGACCGAAACGCTGAGTTTGATTACTGGTCTAAGATGGTAGCCGCTGGTCTTGCACCTAAGACGATGGCTATCGAAAAGACGCTTAATGTAACCGAGGAAAAAGCTAAAGAGCTTTATCAAGCTATCAACGATGAAACTATGGCAAGCGCTGATAGTTTCAGGACTGATGACGAGGTTGATATTTACGGGGAGTGATAGGCTATGGCTAAAAAGAAGCGTATCAAACTAAACGACCAGCAACTAATGTTGATGGCTGATAATGTTTCAGACATCTATCGTCAACTGTGTAATGACCTGTTTGATAACGTTGTGGAGAGACTGCATGACCGAGGGACTTATTACCTTGACCAGCAGCCTTATCTTTGGCAATTAGAAAAAATGGCTGATGTCGGTATGTTGAACGACCACAATATCAAACTCATTGCTGAATATTCTGGTATCGCTGAAAAACAGATCCGATACATTATTGAGAATGAGGGTTATAAAGTTTACAAAGATACTCATGAGCAGTTAAACTCTAACTCTTACGATTATAACGTTATGAAGGACCTTATCAGCTACTCTAATCAAGCGGTTAACGATGTCCATAACCTTATCAATACAACGCTTCCAAAGAGCGTGCAAGCGACTTATAAGGACATCGTAGAGACGACAGTAGCAAAGGTAATAACTGGCATGGCAACCCCTCAAAAAGCTCTTGACGAGACGATAATAAAATTTCAAGAGCGAGGGTTCTATGGCTATACTGACAGAGCTGGACGAAGACAGAGAGCTGACGCTTACGCTAGGACAGTCATCAAGACTACTGCTAGACGTACATTCAACGAAATGCGAATGAGACCAGCTCAAGAGTTAGGAATTGATACGTTCTATTATTCCATTAAGCCTGCAGCTCGGGAAATGTGCGCACCGTTACAGCACCAGATAGTTACCACAGGCCGAGCTAGAACTGAGGAAGGTGTTAAGATATTTGCCCTCGATGATTATGGCTATGGTAAGCCAGGAGGGTGCCAAGGCATTAACTGTGGACATACTATGACCCCTTTCATTCCCGGCGTCAACTACAAACCAGACCTTCCCGAACATTTAGTAAATCTCACGCCTGAGCAAGCTATAGAAAATGCTAACGCACAGGCTAAGCAGAGGGCTATAGAACGCTCTATCAGACAGTCTAAGGAGTTTCTGCATGTAGCAGAGAAACTAGGTGACCAGGAGCTGATAGACAAGTATAAGAGCAAGGTTAGGATCCAACAGGGAGCTATGAGAGACTATCTCAAACAACATCCGTTTCTACATCGTGATTACGCTAGAGAGAAATATTATGCTGACCCATTTAGCAAAGCTAAGAAAGAGGTTAAGCTTAGAGAAGAACAAAAGAAAGCTAGAGAGCTTGCTACTAAGCGTGCAGAACTTGATAAGGCTGTGAAAAGTGGTAAAATAGTAAGTGTATCAGGGGTTACAGTAGGACATACACCTCCAGGAAAGGCTGGAGAGCCAAATAGTGTAGTCCAACATAACGCAACGAATGGAGATGTACTTGGCAGAACCTATTACGATGATAGGGGCTACAAAGTAAAAGATATACATTTCACTAATCATAAGCAACCAGATAAACATCCTTACGGGAAAAAAGGTGAACATGTTCACGACTTTGTGTTTGATGATGACGGTAAGTTTATCAGTAGAACAACTAGAGAATTAACAAACAATGAAAGAGAGGAGAACCTAGATATATTATGGCGATATTAGATGATTTACAAGCGTTATATGATAACGGTTGGGACGCCTCTTTTGTCTACAAAGGACAAGATTGTGCTATCTTACCCAACTCTACAACGGACATCCAGGTCTCCATAGGAGCTCAAACATATGTAGTGTCCTCTCTTGATGACTTAGTAAACTTAGATATTGACGGCCAAAAATTGTCACAAATAATGTCTAAGACAGAAGTACAATACTATTAGCGCTTAGAACAATCTAGGCGCTTTTTTCATGCAATAAATTGCTATAAACCACTATAAACCGTATCAAATTGATGCGGTTTTTCTTTTGACCTGTCGGATGTCGTAAAACTAGGCAAATTCAGTCCCTTGGACGTAAAACAAAGGAGTTTTAAGCATGAGTTTAAAACGTGACATGTTAGTTGAAGCTGGTATCGAAGACAAGGCAGTGATTGATTCCTTAATGAATGCGTACGGTTCTGGGATTGAGAACGCCAAAGCACAAGCTAAGTCTGAATTACAAGCTGAAAACGACAGTCTTAAACAACAACTTGAGCAACAAAGCCAAGCACTTAGCGACTTGCAGGCCAAAGAGGGAGCCAGCGAGGAAGTCAAACAACAATTGACTGACTTACAAGCTAAATTTGAAGCTTACAAGACTGACAGTGAAGCTAATCTTGCGAAAGTTACTAAATCAAACGCTATTCGTCTAGCTTTGAAAGATGTGGACGCTCACAATTCGGACGACCTTGCTAAGTTTATCAATTTTGACGAAATCGAACTTGATGAATCTGGTAAACCTAAACTAGACAAGGTTATCAAGGGATTGAAAGAGACAAGCCCGTATCTATTCAAGCAAGAGGAACAAGCGCCACAACCTAAAATCTTTGCTGGTGGGAATCCAACTGCTAGTCAGAATGGACTTACCAAAGAGAGGAAAGAATAATTGGCAAAAATTGTTAAAGTTACAAGTACGGAAGTTATAATCTCGAATAATGAAGAGTACTTGAAAATAAACCCATCTGAATTGAATTTCGTTCCAAAATTAGGTGATGAAGTAGAAGTTCATAAAGTAGATGATGAAATTATTATCATAAAAGCTGAATAGAAAAAAGATGACAATATTAAGATTAACATTGTTAATGAAAACAACTCTTCAAAAAATCAGTCACAAGTCGTTTATACGCAAGCAACTACTCCAGGTTTGCATTATGTAAATAAATGGGTTTATGTTTTTCTCGCTATTTTTCTTGGTGGATTAGGTGTCCATCATTTTTACGTAGGGTATTACGGAACAGGTATTCTTTTTCTGATTTTATCTTTTACGGGTATCCCAATTATTATCGGATTTATTCAAGGTATTATTGCCGTATTCAAGACGCCTGATATGTACGGTAGGATTGTTGTTTAACTAAAAATTTATTACAAATTAAACTTTTTTAAAAGTTCAAGTCTACGATTTCATAACAGAAAAGAGTTTACTTTTTTAATTTAGATAAGTAATATAACTCTGTGGTATTTAATTGGGAATTGACTAGCTTGTACATAGAATTAGATGAACAAGAGTAATGAAATGACCCAAATATGACTTGAGAGTAAAAATATAATTATGATTTGTCTTTTGTTATATTATGAATTGCACCCCAAAAGTATATATTTAGTTTCTAACTTTTGGGGTGCTTTTGCTATAGAATTTTAGCCTATGATAGGCACTGTACCTAAATAGGAGTTCTAAATATAAAAAGCCCCCGCAATCCTATTGACTGCGGGGATTTCGTCTTAGAATAGACCTTTAATCTTGTCTAAAGCTCCACTGACCATTTCGTTGCCTGACAAAAGAGATTTAGCTTGGTCGAAGTACTCCCCCAAATCATCTTTGTTTTCATCGACAAACTTTTTAGCAGCTTCGAAATCTTTCTTTTCGATCATTTCTTTTACTTGGTTAAATAAGTCCATTGGATTCATATTTGTTCTCCTTTATAAGTTTTCTTACTAACTCTATTTAATCACGCTTACAGCAAACTAGCAAGAAATATGTTTGAGGCGAGTGCTATGAGGATTATGATTTTCCAGTTAAGTACGATTGATAATTGTTTAATCTTAAAAGGCAGTCCTGTTTGGACTGCCTTTTAAGGCTTATTGTTGTTCCGTTGAAGAGCTACTTGGCTCTGATTCACTTGAACTTGAGCTCGATTCAGATTCTGCAGGATGTAGTTCCTTGTAAGATGGGGTCTTGAATAGATCAGCTGTTGATTTATTGCCTTTTTGTTTGTAGAGGCTAGTTGATTTATCTTTCAGCTTTTTGTTGATCTGTTTCAGTTGATTCATCTGTTTCGTGTAGGAAATCGTGCTAGAATCAACATGTTTCAAACCATTTGGTGTATAGAAACGAAGGAGGTCACCAGTTTGAACAGCATCACTCATCGAAAGCTGAGTGGCTACTGTCTTACGAATGGCTTCGTTATCCTTTTTAGTCGTTTCATCAGGGTTGGTAATTTCTTCCCCTGTTTGAGTGTTATAGAGTCGACCAGAATAGCTGGTGTATTGAGGAGTAACATATTGACCTGAGGTTCTAAATGCGACGGTTTGCTTATTATCAGGAGATAGGAGGTCTTGTCCCATCTGGATATAAGAGCTAGTGTCAACACCAAGAATGTGAAGGAGAGTTGGAAGGGCATCAACCTCTCCACCAAAGGTGTTAGAGATACCACCACCAGTATATCCTGGAATATGAATCATGTAAGGAACACGTTGAAGCATGGCTTTATCATAATTTGACCAAGTCTCAGGGTTCTTTCCGAGTAGTTCCGCTAGATTACTGCTTCGCGTATCAGAGATACCGTAGTGGTCACCATACATAACAATAATCGAATTATCATAAAGTCCAGTTTCCTTAAGGTAATCAAAGAAGTCTTTGATTGCAGAGTCAAGATAGTTAGCTGTTGCAAAATATCCGTTGACTGTCTCATCTTTTGTTTCAGCGAGTGGGAAACCTTGTTCCTTTTCATCGCCTGATAGTGAAGTGTATGGGTAGTGGTTAGATACGGTTAGGTATTTAACATAGAAAGGCTGTTGCATTTGTTCCAGATATTTGATGGAATCTGGAAACATGTACTTGTCATTTAGACCATACTGGAAGGAATTCTCATCAGTTTTTTCAGTGAAGGCTGATGAGTCAAAGAAGTAGTTATAACCCCATTGTTTATAGGTGTTATTGCGATTCCAGAAGGATCCAGTATTTCCGTGGAAAACGGCTGAGGTATAGCCACCCGTTTGAGCCAGGATAGATGGTGCAGCGTAGGCTGTATTGGTACCACCGTAGTTTACCATATATGACCCTGTACTTAGTCCGAAGAGTGATGTTTCCATCAAGGTTTCAGCATCAGAAGTTTTTCCTGATTTAACTTGGTGGAAGAAGTTTGAAAAGGCTAGGGTTTCGTTTGAGTGGTAAATGGAATTGAGGAATGGTGTTACTTCATAAGACTTACCATCTACTTGGAGCTTGTAATCAATAAGAAACTGTTGGAAACTCTCCAAGTGAATAACGATAACGTTTCTTCCTTTAGCAATTCCGTAGTACTTAGGATCAGGTGCTGCATAGTGCTCCTTAACATAAGTTTCAACCTTTTTCATGTCGTCTGCTGTTGCGGATGAACGAGCTTGTGAAGCTTGATACGTTAAGTTACCGGAATAAGCTGTAAAGAAAGGAATCCCCATAGCACGAACAATATAGTTGTTGGAGAAACCACGTGTCAGTAACTCACCACGGTTAACTTCCGCTAGAAATAGGTTAACTGAGAGAAGGAGTGTCGACAGTGCGGTGACGGCAAAACTAGCTCGTTTATTAAATGGCTTAGTATCCGTTTTTAGTTTTTTCCTAAAGCCACCATAAATGAAGAAAGGAATATCAATCAAATAAAAGATATAACTTGGTTCAAGAAGGTTCTTAGCTGAGTCTCCTAGCCCGGCTGCTGAACTAGAACTTGCCAGGATGGTATTCACAGTGATGAAGTCTGTAAACTCACCGAAGTAAATGACATTAGCAATAAGCAGGAGGTTAAGGATGACATAAATAGCAATGGTAATGCTATAAAAGAAACGTCTTTTCTTGAAGTAAAGTCCTAAACCTAGCAGCATTAATCCCAGTGGAATAGGGTTAATCAGCGAAAGCATAACCTGATATCTGCTTTCCAACTCAAGATTAATGTTGACGTAATAAGCGAATATGGTTTTTAGCCAGTAAAAGAAGAGTAACAAGAAGACGAATCCGAGTCTTGATGAAACTCCTTTCCAAAAGGCTTCATTTATTTTTTTCAAAGTAATACTTCCTTTGATTTTATATTATCTTAACTATTATACCAAATAACAAAATGACTCTCAAAAATTTACTGTCATAGAGTGTCATATTCCTTGACATATAATTGACAAAATCTAGTTACGAAACAGAAATTATAACATTTTTTTGGTATAATGGTAACATGAATATATTGACGGTAAGTCCCTTTGCGGAGAAAAAAATCAAACAAGGAAAACAGCTTCTTTTAGCCGAAGATTTTCCAAATATAGCTGAAAATAATCAGTTGATTTATCTTTATAGCCAATCCAAAGAATTTTTAGGAACGGGCTATTTGTCGAGTCAAAATAAGGGGATAGGTTGGTTTTTGTCCCCTAAAAAGCAAAAATTGACAGTAACCTATTTTCAGGGGCTTTTTGAGAAGGCAAAAGCCAAACGTCAATCCTATTATGATAATGATTTAACGACGGCTTTTCGTCTTTTTAACCAAGATGGTGATGATTTTGGTGGTCTAACGATTGATTTGTATGGAGACTATGCCCTCTTTTCATGGTATAATGCCTTTGTTTATTCCTTGAAGGATGTTATTGTAGAGGCTTTCCAAACGGTCTTTCCTGAGGTCTTGGGAGGCTATGAGAAAATCCGCTTCAAGGGCCTTGATTTCGAATCAGACCATCTTTTTGGGCAAGAGGCGACTGATACCTTCACCATTTTAGAAAATGGGGTAACTTATGAAGTTTTCCTCAATGATGGGCTAATGACGGGGATTTTCCTTGATCAGCATGAAGTGCGTGATGGTTTAGTTAATGGCTTAGCTTTGGGAAAATCAGTTTTGAATATGTTCTCCTATACGGCAGCTTTTTCAGTAGCTGCAGCTATGGGGGGAGCGGTTGAAACGACATCGGTTGATTTGGCTAAGCGTTCACGTGAGTTATCCACGGCTCATTTTGAAGCTAATGGCTTCAGTATGGAAAATCATCGCTTGGTCGTGATGGATGTCTTCGATTATTTCAAATATGCAAAGAAAAAAGGTTTATCTTATGATCTTATCGTCATCGATCCGCCAAGCTTTGCTCGAAATAAGAAACGCACTTTCTCAGCAAATAAGGATTACCACAAGTTAATTGCACAAAGTCTTGATATTTTATCAGAGCATGGGACAATCATCGCAAGTACCAATGCTGCTAATATGACAGTGCAACAGTTTAAGAAACAACTACGTAAGGGCTTGGGAGATGTTTCAGCGGACTTCGTTAACCTGCAACAATTACCAGCGGATTTTACCGTCAATCCTAATGATCCAACATCAAATTATTTGAAAGTATACACAATAAAGGTAAATAAATGAAAATTGTAGTTCCGATTATGCCAACTAGTTTAGAGGAGGCACAAGCGCTTGAACTGTCTCGTTTTGATGGGGCAGACATTATTGAATGGCGTGCAGATTTTTTAGATAAGGATAGTATCTTAACGGTTGCTCCGGCTATTTTCGAGAAATTCGCAGGCTTTGAGATTGTCTTTACCATACGTACAACGCGTGAGGGTGGTAGGCTTGAGTTAACGGATGAGGAATATATCGCACTGATTAAGGATGTAGCTGCGATTTATTCGCCAGATTATATTGATTTTGAGTATTTCACACGTAAGGGTGTCTTTGATCAATTGCTCGAATTTTCAAACTTGGTTTTGTCTTATCATAACTTTGAGGAGACACCTGAAAACCTCATGGAACTTTTGTCTGAGATGGCAAACTTGACACCACGAGTGGTTAAGGTGGCAGTTATGCCTAAGCATGAGCAGGATGTTCTCGACCTTATGAACTTCACACGTGGTTTTAAGGCCTTTAATCCTGAGCAGGAGTTTGTAACCATGTCAATGGGTAAACTAGGTCGTTTATCACGTTTTGCGGGCGACTTGATAGGGTCATCATGGACCTTTGCCAGTCTTGATAATGCCAGTGCTCCAGGACAAATTAGTTTAGCAGATATGCGCAGAATCAGGGAGGTTTTGGATGCAGATTGATGGACACACACGCCTAGCAGCTGTTGTCGCCAATCCAATCAAGCATTCGATTTCGCCGTTCATTCATAATTCTGCCTTCGAAAAAACACAAGTTAATGGGGTTTATGTAGCCTGGGAAATTCCAGAGTCAGACCTGGCTGAGACGGTTGAAAATATTAGACGTTACGACATGTTCGGTATCAATTTGTCCATGCCATATAAGGAAGCAGTCATTCCTTTTTTGGATGAGATTAGTCCTGCAGCTCAACTGATTGGTGCTGTCAATACAGTTGTTAATCGTGATGGGCGTTTGATTGGTCATAATACGGACGGTTTTGGCTTTTTTGCTAGTCTAAAGAACTTTAGCCCTAAAGATGCCCATCTGATGATTTTGGGTGCTGGTGGTGCGGCTAAAGCTATTGTGACGCAGGCAGTTCTTGATGGTGCCAAAAAAGTAAGTGTCTATGTTCGCCCTCAGTCATTGGATAAGGCAAAAGAGAGCTTTAAGTCCTTACTTGAACAGACAACTTGTCACTTGGAGTTCCATGCTTTAAATAATCTTAAGTATTTTAAAGAGGAACTAGGCCAGGCTGATTTATTGGTGAATGCGACGAGTGTAGGTATGGATGGCGCATCCTCGCCTATTCCTACAGATACAAAATTTCCTAAAGGACTCTTGGTTGCTGATATCATTTATCAGCCTTTTGAAACACCTTTCTTGGCCTTGGCAAGGAAACAAGAGATAGAGGCTGTGAATGGACTAGGCATGTTACTTTATCAAGCAGCAGGCGCCTTTAAATTGTGGACAGGCAAGGACATGCCAACAGACGCCATTTGGCAGGAATTAGAAAATATTTACAATAGCTAGGAGGGACGACTATGAAACTAGAGGTAAATTTAACACATAACCCTTATGACATTATCATTGAAAAGGGAGCTCTTAAAAGGGTAGGACAATGGGTCAAGTCACTTTGGGAACCACAAAAGATTGCCCTTATTACGGACAATCATGTGGGAGCTCTATATGCAGAAAAAGTTAAGCTTAGCTTGGAGCACGAAGGTTTTGAAGTTGTCGTTTTTGATTTTCTAGAAGGTGAAGCGAGTAAAAATCTTAAAACTGTTAATAAGGCTTATGAGTTTTTGATTAAGAATGGCATGACTCGTAGTGATGGGATTCTTGCTCTTGGTGGTGGCGTTGTTGGTGACTTGGCAGGATTTGTCGCTTCAACTTATATGCGTGGCATCCACTTCGTTCAGGTTCCAACCAGTCTCACTGCCCAAGTGGATTCATCTATTGGTGGTAAGACGGGTGTGAACACACCATTTGCAAAAAATATTGTGGGAACTTTTGCTCAGCCTGATGGGGTCTTGATTGACCCTAATGTCCTTGAGACACTTGGTAAACGTGAATTGATCGAAGGTATGGGTGAGGTTGTCAAATATGGTTTGATTGACGATCCTGAGCTTTGGCACCTGCTTGAAAGCATCGATGGTTCAGTTCACAGTATCCTAGAAAACTCAGAAACTATCATTTATCGTTCATGTAACGTTAAGCGTAAAATTGTGGTTGAAGATGAGTTTGAAGGTGGCGTTCGTATGTACCTAAACTTTGGTCATACGATTGGGCATGCCGTTGAACAAACAGCTGGTTACGGTAAAGTCATGCACGGTGAAGCGGTAGCTATCGGAATGGTTCAGATTTCACGTGTTGCTGAGGAAAAAGGCCTGATGCCTAAGGGGATCACACGTCAAATCGCTGAGATGTGTGTTAAATTTGGCTTGCCTGTGGACTATGAGCCATGGCGTGTTGAGGAGCTCTATACAGCTCTCACACACGACAAAAAAGCTCGTGGTAATAGTATTAAGACAGTTATCGTACCAGAGATTGGTAAGGCAGCTATCAATCAAATTCCTTTAGTTGAAATGAAAGAGTACTTGGAGAAATAAATGAGATATTTAACAGCAGGTGAGTCTCACGGCCCACGTTTAACAGCAATTATCGAAGGTGTTCCAGCTGGTCTTCCCTTGACGGCTGAAGATATCAATGGCGATTTGAAACGCCGCCAAGGTGGTTATGGTCGTGGTGGCCGTATGAAAATTGAGTCTGATAAGGTTGAAATCACTTCTGGTGTTCGTCATGGGATAACAACAGGGGCTCCAATCACTCTTCATGTTATCAATAAGGACCATCAAAAATGGTTGGATATTATGGCTGTGGAAGACATTGAAGACCGTTTGAAAACCAAACGTAAAATCACTCACCCACGTCCAGGACATGCTGACTTGGTTGGTGGAATGAAATACCGTTTTGATGATTTGCGTAATTCCTTGGAGCGTTCCAGTGCGCGTGAAACAACTATGCGTGTGGCAGTGGGTGCTGTCGCTAAACGAATCTTGGCTGAGCTTGATATTGAAATTGCTAACCATGTGGTTGTCTTTGGTGGTAAGGAAATTGATGTGCCAGAGAATTTGACAGTCGCTCAAATCAAGGAATTGGCTCAACAATCAGAGATTTCAGTTGTTAACCAAGAACGTGAACAAGAAATTAAAGATTATATTGACCAAATTAAAAAAGAGGGAGACACAATTGGTGGTGTCGTTGAAACTGTCGTTGGTGGTGTTCCTGTTGGTCTTGGTTCTTATGTGCAATGGGATACAAAACTTGATGCTAAGATTGCTCAAGCAGTTGTTTCCATCAATGCCTTCAAGGGGGTCGAGTTTGGTCTTGGTTTCAAGGATGGCTACCTCAAGGGCTCTCAAGTGATGGACGAAATTCTTTGGAATGAAGAGGATGGCTATACGCGTCGCACTAACAATCTTGGTGGTTTTGAAGGTGGTATGACCAACGGGCAACCGATTGTGGTCCGGGGGGTTATGAAACCTATTCCAACCCTTTACAAGCCATTGATGTCAGTAGATATCGAAACACATGAACCATACAAGGCAACAGTCGAGCGTTCAGATCCAACGGCCTTGCCTGCAGCGGGTGTCGTTATGGAATCTGTAGTTGCTACAGTCGTAGCCAATGAAATCTTGGACAAATTCTCTTCTGATAACATGGAAGAATTGAAAGAAGCGGTAGCACGTCACCGTGACTATGTGAAAAACTTTTAAGCAGCATCAGACAATAGATGGGAGTAGTAATGAGTAAGAAAACTATTTATATCGCAGGATTGGGCTTGATTGGTGGCTCCTTGGCCTTAGGGATTAAAAGGGATCACCCTGATTATGAGATTCTTGGATATAATCGTTCTGACTATTCTCGAAATATTGCACTTGAGCGTGGGATTGTTGACCGTGCAACCAGTGATTTCAAAGAGTTTGCTCCACTTGCTGATGTGATTATCCTTGCAGTGCCAATTAAGCAAACTGTGGCCTACTTGAAGGAGTTGGCTGACTTGGATCTCAAAGATAATGTCATCATCACAGACGCAGGGTCTACTAAGTTGGATATCGTTGAGGCAGCTGAACGTTACCTAACAGGTAAAAATGTTCAGTTTGTAGGTTCCCACCCTATGGCGGGTTCCCATAAATCAGGGGCTATTGCAGCCGACGTGACGCTTTTTGAAAATGCCTATTATATTTTCACACCGACAAGTCTGACAAGAGAGACAACTATCCCAGAGCTTAAGGACATCTTGTCTGGGCTTAAGTCACGTTTTGTGGAGATTGATGCGGCTGAACACGACCGTGTAACCAGTCAAATCAGTCATTTTCCACACCTTTTAGCTTCTGGTCTTATGGAGCAGGCGGCTGATTATGCTCAGGCTCACGAGATGACCAATCACTTTGCGGCTGGGGGATTCCGAGATATGACCCGTATCGCAGAAAGTGAACCTGGCATGTGGGCTTCCATTCTCATGACTAATGGGCCTGCTGTCTTGGATCGTATTGAAGATTTCAAAAAACGTTTGGACCATGTGGCCGACTTGATTAAAGCTGAAGATGAGAATGCCATTTGGGAGTTCTTTGACAACGGTCGTAAGAAGCGTAAAGAGATGGAAATCCACAAAAAGGGTGGCGTGGAAAGTGCCTTCGATATTTTCGTGGATGTGCCTGACCGAGAAGACGTTATCCTTAGCATTATGGAATTGTTACGAGGAACGTCTTTGGTTAACCTTCGTATCAATGAAGAAAATCGTGAGGATATTCACGGTATCCTTCAAATTACTTTTAAAAATGAAAAAGATCGCACACATGCTAAGACTGTTATTGAAGCCAATACCGACTATCATGTGGTGATCGCCTAGGAGAATAAAATGACAAATATTTATGATTTAGCAAATGAGTTGGAACGTGGCATTCGTGCCCTTCCTGAGTACAAAACTTTGGTAGAGAAAAAAGAAGCGATTGCAGCTGATGCTGAGGCTAGCGCTCTTTTCAAAGAGTTTACTGATTTCCAAGAGGATTTCTATGCTAAAATGCAAGCTGGTACAATGCCAACAGCAGAAGAACAAGCAGCTGTTCAAGAATTGGGTCAAAAGGTAGAAGCTAATGCCCTTTTGAAAGAATACTTGGCTACACAACAAGGTTTGTCTGTTTATTTAAATGATATTGAACGTATCATCTTCAAACCTTTGCAAGAATTGAATAGTTAATTAGAGAGGGTGTGTCAATTGACAGGCCTTTTTCTGCTTTCAAAAGAGATTGTCTAAGGAAAAAACTAGAAATATTAAGGAGAAAAATGATGAGTCGTAAGATTGGAATTATTGGTATGGGAAATGTTGGAGCTGCGGTCGCTCATGGGGCAATTGCTCAAGGATTGGCTGATAGCTATGTTTTTATTGACATTAATGAGAAGAAGGCCGAGGCAGATGCTCAAGATTTTAAAGATGCTATGGCAAATCTGCCGCACTATGCTAGCATCGTAGTTAATGATTATGCGGCACTTGAAGATGCTGATGTGATTATTTCGTCTCTTGGAAATATTCAGTTACAGCATAATGCTGGTGAGGACCGCTTTGCTGAATTTCCATTTACTCGAGAAGCCGTTTATCAGGTTTCTCAGGAACTTAAAAAATTGGATTTTCAAGGAATACTCTTGGTTATCTCGAATCCTGTAGATGCTGTATCAGCCCTCTATCAGGAATTCACAGGCTGGCCAAGAGAACGTGTGATTGGGACAGGGACTTTACTCGATACGTCTAGAATGAAGGCAGCGGTAGGAGATGATTTATCAGTCAATCCCAAATCAGTATCCGGCTACAATCTTGGCGAACATGGGAATTCTCAATTTACAGCCTGGAGTCAGGTTAAGGTCAAAGGTCAAGATATTACAGAATTGACCAGTGAAGAAGAGCGTCAAAATCTGTTTATGGCTTCCATGAAGGGTGGCCACAAAGTCTTTTATGGTAAGGGCTATACTTCTTACGGCATTGCCAGTGCGGCTCTTCGTTTGGCAACTATTATCCTTTCGGATGCTCAAGAAGAAGTGGCGGTATCAAGCTATCAAGAAGCCTATCAAACCTATCTTGGCTATCCAGTTATTTTAGGACGTCAAGGGGTGGCTGCTCCCGTTCACTTGTCCTTGTCGACTGAGGAAAATCGTCTTTTGGAGAAATCTGCTAAGTTGATTCGTAATCGTGTTCAAGAAGCAGTTTCCTTTCTGAAAGAAAAGTATGCCAATACTAGAGAGTGAATGTTTTGACAATTCAGTCTATGGTTGGGCTTTCGATTATGGTATAATGAAAGTAACTATAAAATTTTCAGGAGTAACCTATGAAACTACAAACCAATGCCCAAGGTCTTCATGGCAGTTTGTGTATCCCTGGTGACAAGTCAATCAGTCACCGTTCGATTATGTTCGGAAGTCTTGCTAAAGGTGTGACAACTGTTCGTGATATTTTACGAGGTGAGGATGTCCTCTCAACCATGCAGGTCTTTCGTGATCTGGGTGTGACTATCGAGGATGACGGTGATGTGGTTCGCATTCACGGTGTTGGTTTTGATGGTCTCAAGGCTCCTCAAAACAAATTGAACATGGGGAACTCTGGAACATCCATTCGCTTGATTTCAGGTGTGCTCGCTGGTCAAGATTTCGATGTAGAGATGTTTGGAGATGATTCCCTTTCAAAACGCCCTATGGACCGTGTGACCATTCCCTTGCGTCAGATGGGTGTAGAGGTATCAGGTCAGACGGACCGCGATTTGCCACCTTTGAAAATGCATGGTAGCAAGTCTCTTAAACCTATTCATTACCAATTGCCTGTGGCCTCTGCTCAGGTTAAATCTGCCCTTATTTTTGCAGCTCTTCAAGCTGATGGCGAATCTGTTATCATCGAGAAGGAAAAAACACGTAATCATACGGAAGATATGATTCAGCAGTTTGGTGGTCAGCTTCAGGTAGATGGCAAGGAAATTCGTATTTCTGGTGGCCAAACTTTCACTGCTCAAGAAGTTGTGGTTCCAGGTGACATTTCTTCAGCTGCCTTTTGGTTGGTAGCAGGACTTGTGGTGCCTAACTCTAAGATTGTCTTGGGAAATGTCGGTATTAACGAGACACGTACCGGAATCATTGATGTGATTAAGGATATGGGTGGTAAGATAAGCCTTTCAGATATTGACCAGGTTGCTAAATCTGCGACCATTACGGTTGAAACTTCAGAACTTAAAGGAACCGAAATTGGCGGTGACATCATTCCACGTTTGATTGATGAACTTCCGATTATCACACTCTTGGCGACACAAGCTCAGGGCAAGACAGTGATTCGTGATGCTGAAGAGCTCAAGGTCAAAGAGACTGATCGTATTCAGGTGGTAGCAGATGCCTTGAATGCTATGGGGGCTGATATTGTTCCAACTGAGGATGGAATGATTATCACTGGTAAGACAGCTCTTCACGGGGCAGAGGTCAATACCTTTGGTGACCACAGGATCGGTATGATGACAGCCATTGCTGCCCTCTTGGTTCAAGATGGCGAAGTTAACTTGCAACGTGCAGAAGCTATCAATACAAGCTATCCAAGCTTCTTTAGTGATTTGGAAGGATTACTACATGGCTAAGGTTTTATTGGGCTTTATGGGAGTTGGTAAGAGTTCCGTCGCCCCATACCTGGATGGTCGTTTCGTGGATATGGATCAGGTCATCGAGGAAAAGATCGGAATGTCCATTGCTGATTGTTTTGCCAAAGAAGGCGAAGCAAGCTTTCGTCAGATTGAGTCTGAGACTCTGGAAGCACTACTTCAGGAGGGAGATGATGTTATCATCTCTACTGGTGGTGGTGTCGTTGTGACGGAGCGCAATCGCCAGCTTTTGAAGAAAAATCGTAAGCATAACATATGGCTTCACGCTTCTTTTGATGTGGTCTATGACCGTATTAAAAAGGATATCAAAAATCAACGTCCACTCTTTCTCAATCATTCTAAAGAGGAATTCAAGGCCATTTATGATGGTCGAATGGCCCTCTATCAAAGTTTGGCAGACCTGGTTATCACTGTTGATAACCGGACACCAGAAGAAGTAGCAAGGTTTATCAAATGTATGTAGGTTATTTGGGCCCAAGTGGGTCGTTTACGCACAATGCAGCCTTAAAGGCTTTTCCTGAGGCAAACTTGGTTTCTCTAGGTACCATTACTGAAGTCATCAAGTCTTATGAAGAGGGACGTGTGGATTACGCGGTCATTCCAGTGGAAAATTCCATTGAGGGCTCTGTTCATGAGAGTTTAGACTATCTCTTCCATCAGGCCAATATTCGTGCTGTGGCAGAGATTGTTCAGCCCATCAAGCAGCAGTTGATGGCGACTAAACATCATGAGAAAATTGAGAAAATCTTCTCACACCCACAGGCCATTGCCCAAGGGAAGAAGTATATTAAACAGCATTTTCCACATGCCAAGATTGAGACAACAGCAAGTACAGCCTTTGCGGCTCGCTATGTCGCAGATAATTCTGACCAGCCTTATGCTGCAATCGCTCCGCATGCAGCCGCTAAGGAATACGGTCTTCAAATATTGGCTAAGGATATCCAGGAGATTGAAAAGAATTATACTCGCTTTTGGGTGCTGGGGAACACCGTTCCTGAGATTCCGCTCAATCAGATTGATTGTAAATTAACGCTGGCCTTGACCCTGCCTGATAATATGCCAGGGGCACTTTACAAGGCCTTATCGACCTTTGCCTGGCGAGGCATTGACTTGACCAAGATTGAAAGCCGTCCGTTGAAAACGGTACTTGGCGAGTATTTCTTTATTATTGATTGTGATTATACAAAGGAAAAGTTGGCTCAGTTCGCTCTTGAAGAGCTAACTGCAGTTGGAATTGGATATAAAATCTTGGGTGCTTACCAAGTCTATGAAATTTAAAGGGAAATATTATGACCAAATCTAACGATGAGCCGTTTACGCATCATGAACGGTTACGTTACAGCTATCTTTTAAAAAATCTTGCCCACCTTAATGGACAGCAGGCTTCGGAATTCAATTATCTACAAGGAAAGTTGGATGCTTATGAAGCGGAGCGTTCCTACGAGAGGTATCAGGGTCAAACTGCTGACTATCAAGAAGCACGGAGTCAGCCTTATAATAATCGTTCAAATTATTATCAAGAACCTGATTATGAGGATGTCAATCAGCTAACAGAGGAAGGTCTGCCTGTCTATCGAGAGGAAGCGCCTCAACGAAACGTTAAACGAAAAAAGAATCAAAGACAAGCAGCCCCTTCAGCAACGTCGGCTCCAAGGTCCAAGTCGCAAGTAGTCAAGAAGAAGCGGCCAAAGAAAAAGCGAAGACTCAAGAAAGTCATTAAGCTAGTGCTTAGTTGCTTAAGTCTTGGTGTTGTCTTTTTGGTGCTAGCAATGGCCTATCAATTTTACAAAGGAACTGACCTATCTGCTGCTGGTAACAATGGTAAAGCCTATCAACCGGCCTTAGTCGAAACCTTTAACGGTAAAGACACTAAGGATGGGGTGAATATCCTTATTTTGGGTTCTGACCAACGAGTCAGCCAAAAATCTACTGATGCCAGAACAGACTCCATTATAGTTGTCAATGTGGGCAATAAGGAAGGCAAAATCAAGATGGTAAGCTTTATGCGAGACACCTTGGTTAATATTAAGGGCGCTTCAGAGACAGACTATTCTCAGGATCTGAAACTCAATACTGCCTTCAATATTGGTGAGCAAAACAATCATCAAGGGGCAGAGCTTATGCGACAGACGCTCAAACGAAATTTTGACATTGATATCAAGTACTATGCCATGGTCGACTTTGAGACCTTTGCTACAGGTGTTGATACCCTGTTCCCAGATGGTGTGGAAATCAATGCTAAGTTTGCAACTATTGATGGTAAAAAAGTGTCTTCGGTCCAAGTTCCAGATGATTTGAGGATGGACAAGGATGGGAATGTTCCGAATCAAACCATTAAAGTTGGTAAGCAACATATGGATGGACGAACTCTTCTTAATTACGCTCGTTTTCGTAAGGACGATGAAGGGGATTATGGGCGTACCAAACGGCAACAACAAGTGATGCAAGCTATTATGAAGCAAGTTAAAAATCCTATTAGTCTTTTCAAGGGTTCTGAGGCTTTAGGAAAAGTATACTCACTGACTTCAACCAATCTGAGCATGACGGAAATGTTGGATTTGGGTCTTTCAAATGCTGGTAGTTTTAAACATGGTATCAATTCTAAAACCATTCCTTCAGATGGTGATTGGATTGACAGCTATGATTTATATGGCGGTCAAGGAATCGAAATTGATTTTGACAGTTACCAGGATAAATTAAAAGAACTAGGATTTAGATAAATAAAAAAACAAGCATGTTCTGTGAACGTGCTTGTTTTTAGCGTTTAGCTTGTATAAAATCATTATACAGAAGCTTAATAAAATGATAGAGCAAATATATCATAATAGCAAGAACTGGTAAGAGCTCGGCTAAATAAATTAAATGGGTTATCAGATTCACGAGCTTAAGACTTGTGGTAGCTGCCTTAAAAGCATTGACACTATTGACTAATGGGAAACTAAAGGCAGCAAAAAGTGGGATAAAACCCTTGTTAACGAGTCTGGCAAAGAGTCTCAAGGCGAAGAAAAAGAAAATTTGGGAGAATACAAACAGGCCGACTAAAATGATAGTTGCAGGTCTTTGATTACTCTTGATTGAGCTGGTAATGAGAAGGGCCAGAGGTGCTGCTAAAATAGCGAGTATAGGCTGATATAGGTGAGGGATGGCTATCTGTTTCATTCTCCATAAAACAAGTGGAAAGAGGGCCAGGGTCGCTAATCCCGTTAGTCCTAGGATAAGCCCCTTGATACTATTTGGAATACCATCCGGAACGGTTACAAGACTAATTGCAGGACCTACATAAACCACGAACCAGCTTGGAAAGACTTGGTTCAAAGATAGTGGGCGCAGAAAACGCATACTGAAAAAGATAATATAGGCAATATAAAGTCCAAGGAGCCCTATCCATGCGATACTTAGGTCAGTTTGAGCTAGTGGAAGGCGACTGGTAAAGAGAAAGGCAGCAATAAAGAAGCTGGGAAAGGCCGAAGCTATGACTGGATTATGTAAATCTTCTTGAGTTTGTCTATAGCCAATGATTAGGCGTCCTAGCACTAGGAAAAAGCCAAAAACGGCTATAAGCCAAATACCCTGAGCAATCAGGGTAAGTTGACTTATTTGATTGGATAAACTAAAGAGGGCAAGTACCAGACTAGATAGGGCCAAGGGAATTTTCTTGAAAAATACCTTCATTGGTCCACAGTCTTTCTAGCCAGCTGCAAGGATATGGCGAAGCTGAACCGCACTCGGAGATACAATTGGAAGGAAGACACCTTCATTCCAACGACGGATAAAGCTTGACTCTGATTCTTTCAAATAGCCACGACCACCACTAGCCTGAAGTTCGAGGAGCAGGCTGTTAGCTACGACATCGACAATATCGATACGCAATTGGAAAAGTTCACGTGGTTTGTCAATGAAATAATCGGCATCATTAAGACCCGCAAAGAGTTGATCTTGAATAGCAAGAAGATTTCCACGTGTTGCTTCAAATTCCTCACGAAGAACACTACGGTTACTGTTTAGACTAGCTTCAACCTCATCAAGAGAACGTTGGGCCAAACCAAAGGCAAGACCAAACTGGAAACCAAGAAAGTTTGGACGTGTTTTGGCAATGTAGTCGGTACCATTTTTTGAAAGGACCCAATTAGGATCGAGTTTGACATGATTGAAAGTAAGAGAAGCAGTGTTAGCCCCTTGAAGGGAAACAAATTCCAAATCTTCAGAACGACTAAGACCTTCAGCTTCAGATGGAATAGTGATAATCCAAGGTTGGCTACCATCTTTAAAGTCAGCCGCAAAGAGAGCTGCAAACTTATCTGAACGAAGATTAGTCACCCAAGGCAGACGACCATCGAGATAGTAGTCATCACCTTCTTGGCTGAGGGTCACATTCAATTCTTCAATGTCAGACAAGAATTTGACGGCATTTGATAAACCAGTTCCACCAGCACGCTCACCAGTATACAATTCTTTCAACCAGGTTTCACGAGGGTAAGCATTGTCGCTAGCTAGGATATACTCGATGAAAGTACGGTGTCCCCAAGAAATAAAGGAAGCTGTCAAAGAATGTTGTGCCAATTCATTAAGTACATCAACAACTTGAGTAGGACCACCACCTAGGCCTTCAAATTCAGCAGGTACACCGATTTTAAAGATATCGTTTTCGGCAATTTTTTCGAGAAGCTGGTCTGCAATTGGTCCAGACTCTTGGTCAATATGGTCGGCATTAGTGTCCAACCAAGTAAGAAATTCTTTTGAAAAATGTGACATAGGCTTAGGTCCTCCTCTAGTTTATCAGTTTAGCTTTACATTAAGCGAATTCTTGAAGTTCAGGGTTAATTGGTGTTTGTGCGAGATTGTTAGCGTAGTTACACAAGCTTGCAAGGCTGACACCCAAGATAACGTCAAGGGCATTTTGTGCAGTGTAGCCAGCTTCCAAGAAGTCATTGTAGGCTTCGTCACCAACAGCACCTTTGGTATTGATCACAGCAATAGTGAATTTAGCAAGGGTATCAAGTTTTGGATCGTCTTCGATTGGTGTACGGTTACGAAGGGCTTCCAAAAGTTGTGGTGTCATTTGGATTTGCTTGATTGAAAAGGCTGTATGACCCGCTACACAGAAGGCACAACCGTTAGTTACAGCAGCTGTGATTTGAACAACCTCACGTTCAGTTGGTGTCAATGAATTACGACGGTTGATTTCACCGACAGTTCGGTAAGTTTCAAGCGCAGTTGGCGCATTAGCAAGGAGACCAATCAAGTTTGGAATGTATCCCCCATTGGCATCTTTGACTGTTTGAAGGACGTCTTTGACTTCTTCTGGTGCAGTTTCGATTGTATGAATGGTAATATCTGGCATGATTATTCTCCTTTAGATAGAAACGACATCTAGCCAAGTAGCTGAGCCGTTTAATTTTTTGTCATGGACCTATGATAGCACTGTATGACTTTTCTGAAAAATCTATATTATTTATGGCCAGCCATAAATTTGATTTATATGTGCTATAATGGAGGGTAGCAAGTGGCTTTTAGGTCCCTCTAAAGCCCTATAAAAGTAAAGAAAGTTGAATTATGTTAAATAAAAACGCTATTGTAGAAGTTGAAATTGTTGATTTGACACATGAAGGAGCAGGCGTTGCCAAGGTGGACGGCTTTGTCTTTTTCGTGGACAATGCCCTCCCAGGCGAAGTCATCAAGATGCGAGTGCTTAAGCTCAAGAAAAATATCGGCTTTGGTAAGGTTGAGGAGTATATGACCCTTTCACCAAACCGTAATCAGGACATTGATGCGACCTATCTTCGTTCAGGAATTGCTGATTTTGGGCATATGACTTATGAGGAGCAGCTTAAGTTCAAGCGTAAACAAGTTGTGGACAACCTCTATAAGACAGCAGGTATCTCAGACGTAGAAGTCGCTGAAACATTGGGGATGGATACACCGTACGCCTACCGTAATAAGGCTCAGGTGCCCGTTCGCCGTGTTAAAGGTCAGCTTGAAACAGGTTTCTACCGCAAGAATTCGCACGACTTGATTCCAATTGAAGATTTCCTTATCCAAGACAAGGAAATTGATAAACTCATTGTCTTTGTCCGTGACCTTCTCTGTCGCTATGACCTAAAACCTTATGATGAGAAGGAGCAGACAGGTTTGATTCGTCATTTGGTAGTTCGTCGTGGTCATTATTCAGGTCAGATGATGTTGGTCTTTGTAACGACCAGACCAAAAGTTTTCCGTATTGACCAGATTATTGCTAAGATTACGGAAGCTTTTCCAAGTGTCGTTTCAATCATCCAAAACATCAACGATAAGAACACTAACGCCATCTTTGGTAAGGAGTTTCGCACCCTCTATGGTCAAGACACCATCACAGACAGGATGTTGGGCAATGACTATGAGATTTCTGCCCAGTCTTTCTATCAGGTTAATACCGAGATGGCTGAAAAACTCTATCAAACAGCTATTGACTTCTCAGATCTAAACAGCGACAGCATTGTTATTGATGCCTATTCAGGAATCGGGACAATCGGTTTGTCATTTGCCAAACAGGTCAAGGAAGTCTACGGCGTTGAAGTCATCGAAACAGCCGTTGAAGATGCCAAGAAAAATGCAGAACGCAACGGCATTACAAATGCCCACTATGTGGCTGACTCAGCTGAAAATGCCATGGCCAAGTGGAGCAAGGATGGTATCAAACCAGACGTCATCATTGTGGATCCACCACGTAAGGGCTTGACAGAAAGCTTCATCAAAGCCAGCGTCGCCATGCAACCTGAAAAGATTACCTACGTCTCATGTAACCCAGCAACCATGGCGCGTGATATCAAACGCTATCAAGAATTGGACTATGAATTGAAGAAAGTGCAGCCGGTGGACTTATTTCCACAGACGCACCATGTCGAGTGTGTAAGTCTATTGGTAAAACGCAGTTAAACATCTCGCTTTGTCATTTCAAGGCGAGATGCTTCAAAGCTCCACTGGAGCTTTGAACTCCCACAAACGCATCATGTTGAGGCGGTATCACTGCTTGTACGAGCTGAGGCTTCAGCGAAGTAGAAGCAGATGATCCACCCATGCGATAGCTGTCGTAGAATAAGGAGTTTACGACGAAACGATACGGTAACAGCGAACCGCTGAGTGTGTTGCCCTGCTCTTAAAAGTCTAGATGCTTTAACAAATGGGAATAGTAAAAAGCTTTGTTTGTAAGGCCTTTTGTTGTATAGGGGGAATCCTAAGAATGAGAGTTGAAGTTGAGTGTCTTGATGTGGAAGTTTGATAGGGTTGTCAAGCAATTTCCATAAATCTTAGGAGTATGGAGCTGTTTCCATAGACCAGGGGTTAAGTTGAAGAAGATCATCATTTCAAAAAAGAGGGAGATCATTACTATAGAAAATCTATGATTTATCGTGAAAAACTGGACCAAAAAACAGAGGAAATTTTAGGGAAAGAACTCATTCTAAAAAATCATTCAATGGTTATGTACGATCCTAATCTCATTCCTAAAGAAATGATTAGGCAATAGACGATATCTTGTAATCCTAAGTTTTGACATTTAAAATCAAAAGGAATTTTTATGAATACACCTAAATTAATTGTTATGCTCACGCATAATGATCACACTGTTGAAAATGCCCGTCAAATTTTTCAATCATGTAAAAACTCTAAAGCACAGTATTGGTGATTTAAAGAAAAGCCCCTTCCAATTTCTGAGATGAAGGCTCTATTTGCTGAAATGAAGTTATGTGGAAAAACTACTTTTCTGGAAGTTGTTGAATACGATGAAGAAAGTGGTCTTGAAGGAGCACGTATTGCAAAAGAATGTGGTTGTGATATTTTAATGGGGACTGTCTTCTTTGATTCAATTAATCAATTTTGCAAAGAAAATAATATGAAGTATATGCCATTTGTTGGGGAAATTACTGGACGGCCGTCTGTACTTGAAGGGTCCATTGATAATATGATTGCTCAGGCAAAAGAATACTTGGCGAAAGGGGTATATGGATTCGATTTGTTAGGTTATCGTTTTACTGGTAATCCAGTGGAATTAAACAATGCTTTTGTACAAGCAATTCAAGCACCTGTTTGTCTAGCTGGTAGTATTGATTCTTATCAACGTTTGGATGAAGTACTTGAAACGAATCCTTGGGCCTTCACTATCGGAACCGCATTTTTTGAAGAAAAATTTGGTCCTACTTTTAGTGAACAAATTAATAACGTTTGTGACTATATAGATAAATGAGAAGCTTTGGTTTGTACTGATCCCAAAAAGTTAATTAATTTATTTAAGCAAAGGATTTAGTTCTGTATTAGACAGGACTAAGTCCTTTTAGTTTTACCTTAATACGTTTGTTCTTGTAATAATTAATATAGTCTACAATAGCTTGTTTCAAATGCTCAATTAACTTAAACGTCTTCTCATAACCATAAAACATCTAATACTTAAGAATACCCAATAAGGATTCCATTATACCATTGTCTGGATTATTTCCCTTGTGTTCTGTAAAAATAGCTTGACGTTCAGCTTTGATGTTTGATTTTTATCCGTTTGATCCAGATGTTTTAAGTGGTAATAATAGGTTGAACGAGCAAGCTTAATAATCTTTAGAAGAATCTCTAAAGTAAACTTTGTTACCAATCCTCGAACAATTTCCGTTTTTCTTCTCGCTCTTTCTCGTCCCTCAATCGGAGTTCTCTCAACTTTTTTAGAACAGTGTTATCCGCTCTCAAGTACTCATTTTCTGCTTAAAGTCGCTCTAGTTTCGTCATTTCTTCCCAAGTTTTCTTACGTTTACGTCCCATTTTAGGTACTCTTCTTCTTGTTTTAATTCTGGTGAATAGTAACGATTCTTACCTTTCTTGACAATTTCTATTCCGTAACGTTCAATCAATCTCGTCATATATCTTAATCCAGAAGCATCCACACCAAATCGTTTTGAAAGTTGGTTGAAGGTTTGACCTTGCTTTCTCAATTTATATATTTGAACTTTATCTTCATAAGTTAATTTCATAATAAAAACACCCCAAAAGTTAGATTTTTTCTGTCTAACTTTTGGGGTG
>OGES01000949.1_pt1 | contig 25673 bp, 22 predicted proteins | sample 1570711 | NCBI WGS metagenome assembly OGES01 (sample SAMEA2582133, study PRJEB24529) | metagenome | biome: Human gut stool | place: China | collected 2011 | reverse complement strand
GCCGTGTGATGGGAGACTGTCAAGCACGGTTCCGAGAGAAGGGAGGGTGAAATTCCCTCCACTTACTCGACTCAAAAATCCTCTCAATCCTGGCAATGGACCAGAAACAGAGCGAGTTTTGGGCGAAATTGCACAGATTTTAGGTGTTAGCAAGATCAACAAACTTTCAGGTGTAGGCAACACTGTGGCAGAACGTAATACGCTTTACCAAGCCTATCGGGATGTTATCCTCCTCCAGTTGGACAATAAGAAGATGAATATAATCAAGGAGATGCAACCCTCCAATGACAATTATCGCAAAACAGCAACCAAAGACTGGAAGAATCTTGAACTTACAAAGAAATACATTGATGCAGGTCAGCTGTCCTTGACCGATGCTGATGACATTAAGACTGTATGCAACAATCTCAACCAAGGTTATTCTACCATCAAGGCATATCAGCAATTTGTGGATTTCAAGAATGATGGAGACAAAGAAGCTTACACATGCTCTAATCCGCAGACAAAAGTATCGAGACTTCTGAGTGTATATGATGTGTGGGTGGATTTCATAAAAGGTGAACTAGGAGGTTTAGCCTTCGTCTTTTGGATTCTCATATCCATATTGGTTGATGTCGCTGCTTTCATATTCTTCGACATCGCATTCAAGAAAAGAGAAATGTAAAAACGACTAAAAATATAAAAGTATGGCAATATCTGTAAACAATGGATCGGACACCAATCCAGCAACAGCTAATGAGGAACTCATTGACAATACTGAAGCAACATCCTCATTTGATAATCCCAAAACTGCAGCCGCAGAAGCTCCCGTAAAAACATCAGCTCCTGTTGGGTTGTCTTCCGAAGAGCAAAACGACCCCAATAGCATTACAGTCACCGTGTCCGACCCGAACACGCCTATTGTGATTTTATATGGGCCACCGTCATGTGGAAAGACTATGACGCTTGTCCGAATGACTCGCTATCTCCGGTCAAAAGGTTATACGGTTGTTCCCGAGAAGACATTTCGGCCTACCTATGACGAAAATTACAAACAACTCTGTGATAATTTTGATCAAATGATTAACTCCAACAATGCAGCTACCAGTACTGCAAATATCAGCTTTATGCTTGTGAAAGTTCTGAAAAACGGCAAGCCCATTTGTCAGTTGTTGGAGGCACCAGGCGAATATTACTTCAAGCCAGATGACCCTAATCGTTCATATCCTGCCTATGTGCAGACAATAATCAGTAGCCAGAACCGAAAGATATGGGCTATTATGATTGAACCAGACTGGAGTGATAGTGTTCCACGAGCCAATTACGTTACACGCATCACTAAGTTGAAAGCACAGATGACTCCAAAAGACAAAGTGATTTTTGTGTATAACAAGATTGACCTGACTCCTTTTGTATATGGTGTAGGAAATGTGAACACAAACGAGGCAATAAGGAATGTGCAAAACTTATATCCAAATATTTTCGTGCCGTTCGAGAATAAAAATCCACTCACTAAGTTTTTCACGAAATACAACTGCGAATTTGTTCCGTTTATGACAGGAAGTTACTCGGTGACGATGTCGGGTGGTTTGACTTACACGGAAGGACACGATGTCTATGCACAGAAATTCTGGCAAGCTATGCTTAAACTGATTAATGGATAAATGGTTAGATTATGGGATTAAACATTAGTCTTTTTGTCCATGGTGTGCCAATGGGACAGAAAATGTGGGGACCTAAAGGAGATGACTTGAGATATCTGTCAACTTTCTATGGTCCGAAATGGGAGTCTCCAGAAGTCATGAAAGTTGAAGTCATGACTTTTGGAGGAGTAACGAATTGCTATTATTCCTTCGTGAAAGGACAGAATGTTTGTGACTCACAAGGGCGTGCAGGTTCCTATTTTGCTTTGACCTTACGCATCAACGCTTTTTATGTTGATGTGCAGAATATGTACAACATATTGAAGGCGGCTTATGAGAAGATGTGCGTCGGGCTCTGCGTACAAGATACGGGGGCTATGATTAAATATCTTGTGGCTGACTTTCAGAGTATTGATTCCAAGTTGAAAGACATTGAAAACCATATAGTCAATTATATTGGTGAGTTCTCTATCAATGAAGACATCGTATCACTATCTGGATTCCCTGTCATTTCACAAGGTGCAAGCCAGAATGTCAATCTCCATGAGTGCATGAAAGATGTAGCGTTGGAGTGCGTGAAGAAGGCTGGGAAAATAATGGTCTCTCCTTACTTCCTTTCTGCTAGTGCCGCTAAGACGGTGGAGAAGTACAAAGCGGAAATGGATATGGTGAGGCAAAAAACGCAACAGGAAATCCAACTACAGCAACGTACATCGCAGGAAAAAATTGCATCCATGACACAGGAGTCGCAAGCTAAGATACTTACTGTTACGCAACAAGCAGAGGAGAACCTACGACTCTGTGAAAAACGTTCACAGCAGCAAATAGCTCAAGCCAATGCTGAAAATGATCGCAGGATGCAGGAACTAAAGCAAAATTATTCTGAGGTAGATGAGAAATTAGACGCTCTCAATCAAAGAAATCGAGAGTTGGAAAATGAAGTGACTGACTGGAAACGGCAATATAAACAGAAGAACAAAGAATTGCAGTCAAGCAATGTCAAGATGCAAAAGCTCCAAGAGTTTGCGGAAAAGTTGCAACGTGATGTTTCTTCGCTTAAGGGTAATAGCGTAGATGTTTTCCCTACACGTTATACACCGAAGAAATCTGTTGTTGACAAGAATTTCATCATTGTCTGCATAGTAGGTTTTTTCGTCATATTGCTCGTCGGTTTTTCGGTATACTTGCTGATGGGCAATTGGGGCAACAAGGACGGCAAAATAGAAGACCTTCAAGAAAAAGTTGAAAGGTTGGAAAAAGAAAACCAACAGTTGCAAACGGAGAATGGACAGCTAAAGATTTCACAGATATCCAATACAGAAGCTGGTCTAAAAGCCTTAAACATCTCTATTATAAAGAATGGAAAAGAGGTCGATGAAGTAGAGTGTGGAAAAACTTATGTAATCTCTATTGTTGGTGAAGATACAGATACTTTGAAAGGAAAATTTGAAGGCTCTGCATTCAATATAGATGCATCGAGACATTTGATGCCAAACCGTAAATATGCAGGCAAAACTTGCATCATCCGTTATGTGCATAATGGACATATGCTGGCACAGAAAAGTATAAAGATAAAAAAGGACTAAGTATGAGACACCTGACATTCATGATAATATTGGCTAGTATTTTGCTTGCTTCATGCGAACAGAAGAAAAAGCCGCTTTCGTTTTATGGAAATGAAGAGGTTGTAGAAGACACGACTGAGGTTGTACAATTTCAAGCAGCTTCGCGGGTATCATATGATGCAGACTGTGAAGTAGCAGTGCCCTTTGTAGAACAAAGAGGAGTAAAGCTCATTGATGTGACCGTAAATAGGCAGTTTACCGTTAAGATGATACTTGACAGTGGGTGCTCTGGTACTCTCATTTCCATTGCCGAGGCCAAATACCTTTATGAAAAGGGTTGTTTTACCCAAGATGACATACTTGGCACAATGCAATCCCAAATTGCAGATGGAAGCATTGTCGAGAACATGGTCATCAATTTGCGTGAATTGGAGATAGGAGGACAAATTGTTTGTACTAACGTCACGGCTACGGTCTCTGCCAACACGCAGGCACCTTTGCTGTTGGGAAACGAAGTGCTGAACAGAGTGCCTTCCTATTCTGTTGACAATGAAAACAAATTAATCAAATTCAAGCTACAATAATGAACATATCTGTATACTTGTTTGGGGAGTTTAGTGTGGGTTACTCACAATATCCCAATGATTACGCCAAAATCATCTTTGACTCTTTTGCGAAGAGCGCACAGGCCACCACGCAAATCACCATTCATAGGGATGGTGATTTGATGTACTATGGGTATATCCGCAAGATGGAAAACGCTGAGTATTTGGGGTTGTGCGTTGTCGTAAATGGAAAATATATCACCCAATTGGATGGGATGTTTGCCATTTACGAGCAAGTCATTGAGTTGATGGTCAGAAATGGTTACTTGATCCATTATGGAGACAAGGGTGAAATCACCTCTAAGGTAGGACAACTCTATGAGAACCGTGAGGAGATAGACTTGATTACCTCCAATCTTCAGGCGGCGTTTGACAGGTTGGAGGGGAGTTCCAAGAAATTGCCTGCTGTCAATTATGGCGTAGCAAAGAATTCTGTAAAGAGTTTCTCCATTCAAGACGACGGTCAGGAAATCATCAAGTCAAGTTATACCAATGGTTATACCTTTATATATAAGTCAAAGGGCTACAATACAGCCCAGATGAACAGTTATAAGGGGGTTGTTGCCCGAAAAGACAAGCAGATTCAAGAATTGCAAGATGAGTGTACCAAATTGAAGAGTGAAGTGTCTTCTCTGAAGAACAAGCAAAGAAACACGAAATGGGTAGCGATGCTCAGTATCGTAGCTTTAGTGCTCTTCGGCATCGTTTATGTAAAAGTTATCAATCCTAGTGAGGTGACCAAGAAGGATATGGGAGCGTATGTGTATTACGGACCCATGGAAAACGGAGAACCGAATGGTACTGGCGTTGCCATATACCATAAGAATGACAAGGATGGCAGGTTATACTATTATGGGAACTTCAATGATGGGAAAAGAATAGATAATAACGCCATTATGTTCTATAAGGATGGTTCTTATTTCAAGGGCTCCATGAATGAGGACAAGTGGTATAAGGGACTGTTCTTTGATGTCGAGAAAGCGCATTTCATTGGTGAGTTCAAGGACAACAAACCATGGAATGGTGAATGGTATAAACATGTGAAAGAACAAACGATTGTGGATGGAGAGTAGGCTATGAGAAATATCTGGTATTTGATTTTAATCTTTTGTTTGATGCCCAGTCTTGTCTATGCGCAAGCCAAACCAAAGCGTGACACATCGAAAGATAAAAGTGTCATCTTGCTCAAGAAGCAAAAGGAAGAAACGGGAAGAAAAGTTATACCTGTAGAAAGAAAAGCTAATTATAGAAAAGTACTTGTCGCAAAGCAAAGTAAACGAAAAGCATCTAACAAGCGCAGGCATACAGCAACTCGCAAATATTCTGCAAGTTATCTGACTGTGAATAGACAGTCCCTTTCGCTATCAAGTATCTTGGCGCAAAACGGAGGTAGGTTAACTTTTGATGTTAATACAGATGGCAAGAAATGGGTTATAATCAGTTTGCCTTCTTGGTGTAAGGTGATAAAATATTCTAACTGTTTCATGCTGGAATATGGGGAGAACTCTTCTCGTGATGAACGTAAGGATTGGTTTGTTGTAAAATGCGATAGCAAGGAAGTACGGGTAAATCTTTCCCAGCCGGCTATGCCTTATGAGTTTGCGGCAAATATTTATGTGGCTTACATAAAACATAACGTTTATTCTTCATCTTTAGGATGCTTATGTATGGAAATCCATGCTACTGTCACGATAACGGGAGCCGTAGGGGAACCATGTTCGGTTGATGCCTATATTGTAGACAAGAAGGGGCTTTATGTCACAGCAAAAACCGGTTATTCCTCATATATGTTGTCAAGTTCAAATTCTATTGTCTGTAGTTCGGCTAAAGTAATACCATCTACGAACAAGACACAGTCTTATGACGTAGTTTGCCTTCTACCAAACAATGCTTTGGATTTGCGGAAAAAGAAAAATGAGTTATGCTGCAAAGTGATGTTCTGGCATTATGGAAAGGGATATTTGACAGATGTAACCTACCCAATTTACTTCAAAGCAAAATCCAAACATGGTACTGTTACGACAGAAGGTTATTGAGTAGAATGTATGGTTTAATCTGCTGTTTGTCAGAAAATGATTATGAAGAAGGAAATATGTCTGTTGGTGCTTGCTATCGCGCTGTTGGCTTTGGCAAGCTGCAAGTCTTCTCTCAAGTCGGAGGAGAGTGTGAGTAATATCAACAATGCACTTCAAGATAGTGTTGAGGTAATCTTGGAGAAGCATTTAGTTGAGTATGGTGCCATGGATGGTGTGGCAATCATCATGGAAACGGAATCGGGAAAGATTCGCGCCATGGTAGGATTGGAAGCTAAGGACGATTCTGCCTATGTTAGAGCAGATTCCTTGGCTGCAAGTAAGCATAGTTCAGCCTTGATGAGAACGGTCTCCGTATTGGCTGCATTGAATACAGGAAAGGTGAAACCTGATGATATGTTTGATTCTGGTGTAGGTGTTTTTGTTTATGACAATGATACCATCTATGATCATAACTGGCGAAAAGGGGGCTATGGCGAGATGACTTTATGGCAGACTCTTGCTTATAGCTCGGACATAGGCATCTTGAAAGCTGTGGATGAGGCTTTTCCTGACAAGAAGGACTTCTTGGCAAGTGTGAGGAAAATGTCTTTCGGACAGCCTTTGGAGGTGGAAGGTATGAAACTGGATTCTTGTGTGCAAGACTCAGAAATGCCTTGGTGTTACTATGCAATGGGATTTCAAGAGATAACACCCCTGCAGATGTTGGCTTTCTATAATGCAATAGCTAACAAGGATAGTATAGCATCGCCATCAAGTATCGCAGATATTCATAGGATGTTGGAAGGTGTGGTCTCGAAAGGTCTAGCTAAGTGTGCGATGTCGGATAAGGTTAAGGTAGCAGGTATGAATGGCACAATACGTAATGAGGATAATACATTGGCTGCCGATTTCTGTGGCTATTTTCCTGCCGATAAGCCGAAATATACGATACTCGTGTCTGTGCATCGTAAGGAACTCCCTGCAGCGGGTGGTAGGATGGCAGGAAGTATCTTCAAAGAAATAGCGGAAATGATGATGTAACTTTTGTTCCTACATTCTCGCAGTCATTTGTTTGAAGAATGTGGTCAAGCATCAAATTGTCATTTCATACATCCATACCCCCATTTCATACATTTATCCTCCAACTTTCTATGCTGTTACGGATAAATTCACTATCTTTGTCCCCCTGAAAACAACTAAAAGATAAAATGTAATGAAGAAAGGATTAAAATATACTTTGGTTTCCTTAGGCAGCCTGGTCGTTTTGGCTGGTATTGGTCTGGGAATCATGTATGTGGTGTCGCCATATAAGGTGAAGCGATGGTTAGGCATCGCTTCATCTTATTCTGATGTCTTTGTTGATAGATTGAAAGGGCAACCTTATACTCGTGGCGGATATGACGGCATTGATGTTTCGAAACACAATGGAGTTATCAAGTGGAAGGAAATAGCGAAGAACAAGCGAATCAAGTTCGTTTATATCAGAGCTACACATGGTAAGGGATATGTGGATCGACATTATCGCCGAAATATCAGACTGGCTCGTAAATATGGGTTGAAGGTAGGATCTTATCATCTGATGTCTGCCGGCTCTTCAGTAACTGCTCAGTTCCGGGATTTCCAAAAGTTGGTGAAGAAGGGCGAGCAGGACTTGATTCCTGTATTGGATGTGGAGGAGAAAGGCATCCAGGGAAGATGGAAGGGACGACAGCTGCAGGATAGCATACAGGTGTTTGCTGACTTGGTGAAGAAACACTATGGCAAGTATCCTATCATCTATAGCAACGAGAGCTTCTATAATAAGGAGATGGGGGCGAAGTTCAATCGTTATTATCTCTTCATCGCCAATTATAACTCCAGACAACCCTCTATCGACGGCAGAGGAAAGTGCAATATCTGGCAATATTCAGAAACCGGACATTTGCATGGTATTGGAGAAAGGGTAGATTTAAGCAGATTCATAAATGGTACAACCATCAAGGATTTGATGCTGTAGGCATTGATGATTTCATACACATAAGCGAGTATTTGATACAATCCACGTATGGATAGCATCATTACTTGCTTATTTTTTCTACTTTTGCATTATTATGAAGAAGTTATTGATTATATTAGGAATACTGGTTCTGCTTGTCATCGGTGTTCTTTTCGTTCCACCTATTTATAATAGGTTCACAAAACCGTTTTTTAAGAATACGGTGGATGCTAAAGAGTGGTATCATCAGGTGGATTGTGAGAACCTGACGCAAGTAAGGGATTATTGCGACAGATGGGGATACAGTACGGATTACTATATCCTCGTGGATTTCTCCAAACCATCTGGCAAGAAGAGATTCTTTATCTATGATTTGCAGCGTGGCAAAAGAGTAATGAGCAGCTATTGCATGCATGGAAGTGGTAAGGGTAATACAGCAGTCCAACCAAAGTTCAGTAATAACCCTGGAAGCGGATGCACGAGTCTTGGAAGATATGTCATGATAGGAAAAGGTGGAATGAAGTTCAAGAACTGCGTTCGCCTTCGAGGGCTCGACAAGAGCAATTATCTGGCAGAAGCCCGTGGCATCCTGATCCATTCTGCTGGCAAGGTGACAAGATTCTCCGGTGAGAAGGAGTATATTCCGCTGGGAACAGAGAGCCGTGGCTGCTTTACTGTATCAAGGAGCTGCGTGGAGAAAGTGATGCAGATATACAAGGAATCTTCCAAGAGAAGACCTATATTGATTTATGCAAAATACAAATAAAAAGAATATTCTATGAAGAAGTTATTGCTGTTTATAGCAGGAATCTCAATCCTGTTTTTAGCAGGTTGTTACAATGGAAATCAGAGCCATGGCAATGAAATCATGGGAGACAGCCTCCCTGCTGATCCTCCATTGGGTTATGTCATAGAGTTAAAGCCTTTGGAAAATTTCTCACATCAGGAGGCAGAACAGTTGAGAGAAGAACTCGTGAAGCAGTTGGGTATCATTTTCAATACGAAACCAAAGGCTTGGTTAGAAGCTTCTGTATTTGTTGGAGACAAGAAAGAAATACCTGCCTCATGTCTCTATAAACCAAGAAACAGGTATTGGGCTGGGAAAATCCTGAAAATGTTGCATGAAGAGCATGGAGGCAATGATGAAATTGTTACCATTGGTTTGACGGATCGAGACATCTCTACTTCTGTTCATGGACAATACAACTATGGAATCATGGGATTGAGTTTCCGACCAGGTGACGCCTGTGTGGTTTCAACCTTCCGATTGAAACGAAAGGATGACTTATGGAAAGTAACAATCCATGAATTTCTGCATTCTCGTGGCTTGCCGCATTGCAAGAAGAATGCCCCGAAGTGCCTGATGCAGGATGCCCATGGCAAGAATACCTTCTACATGAAACATGGGTTGTGCGAGGATTGCAAGAACTCTTTGAGGATGATTATGACTCATCAAGAGACAAAATATCAAAATACATAGTCCTTGTATGTTCGTCATCTTCCTCAGGAAGTAGCGTCTTGAATCCGTTTCTTTCGTAAAAAGGTATGGCAGAGATATAAGCGTCAACCGTTAGGAAACGAAATGCTGAGTAACTTGCACTTTTGAATAGAAGCATCTTGAGATAATCCATAATTTTTGTGCCGATGCCTAGACTTCTGTAGTTTTTTGAAACTGCAAAACGGCCAAGCTTTATGGCAGGATAACTACTGAAATGCTTCTCGTGTGGAAAACTACGCCTAAGTTTTCTCCAAGTATTATTGGCTGCATCTGTTTTGGCAACTTTATCATTCAGTAAACTGAAATATGCAACTATATTTTCCCCATCGATGATAAGGAAGGTATAGGCTATTCTTTTGGATAAGAAAGCCTTGGCGTCATTTAAAATAAAGTCGTTCAAATCTGCATCTCCGCAGTCGAACGACTTTATTATAGTATCTTTTGTTAATCTAATCAGTTTCATATCGCTTAAATGCAAACTTTTACAGTCTTAAGAAATGCAGAACATCCTTCTTCTACTTTTTTTCTGTTAGCCATTCTTTCCTCTCTGGTCATGTTTTCAACACGTTGCATTTCTTCTTCAAATTTACGTGCTGCTTTGCCATAGAGAATTGGCGTTTCTTTGATTGGTCTTGCCATATTTATATCCTCCTATTTATTAATGATTATGATTTTTTGCAAAAGTACGATTAAAAACTGAAACCGCAAAACTTTTGAACGTTTTTTTCAAAAAGAGGTGATAAAATTCTATTATCCAGCACTCTATCGTGCCTTGAATATAATCCAAGGCACGATTTCCTGATATTTCTTATGAGGATGCTGGGTATCATCGCCTATATTATGCGGTTTGCCGTCGGGGGTGCGATAGAAACTGTGGCACTTGCCACCGGTGATGTAGATAGCATCGGCGAAACCGTATTCGCGCAGGGCATCGGCGAAATCCCAGAGGGTTTCGGGATGACGGGTCTCTATATAATATAGGTGGTCGTCGGAAGTTCTTGCCAAGGCACGGCGCTCCACCTTGCCGTGAAGTTGGAACTTGGCTGGTAATACTCCATCTGATACCAAAATAAACTGGCGGAAGAAACTGCCGCCCCGTTCCTCTACATAATCCTTCACCTTGTCGCTTCTCGAAATTCCCAGCACGATGTTGCCATTCGCCATTGCGCAATAGCCAAGACGGGAAACATCCGATGCCAGTTCCTTGCCGTTCATCACCAGACTGCCCAGATATTCGTTGGTGCTGGTGTGGTCGGCACTTCGGCTGTACATCCATACACTCATGTCGGTGGTATCAGGTTCTACCAGGGAAATTTCGGCTTGCAGATTTTCCAGACGATACATGTTGAGCGCTACGCCCAGGATGGAATCGGAAGATAACGTGATGGCAGGCTTGCCGCCTTTGTGACGGGCAGCCAGTTTCTGAATGTTCTCTTCGGGCGTTACCGATACAGGTACACCTATATTATAATAGTAATTATAGAGTCGCCAACCGACGTATGCTGCCAAGCAGAACACCACGGATGCGAAGATGCTGAGGGCTATCCATCTCCATTTATGGGGATGAGGATGGGGAGTTCCTGCTGATGCTGAGGCTGAAGAAACCTCTGTATCAGATGTAGGCGCATCTTGTTCGATGATGACATCCGAGTCATCATCTACAAAAATGAGGCCCTTCTTGCTGTTGCCTTCGAAGTCCTGGATGAAAATCTTATCGTCGTTCATGAGTTACCTCCTTCCTTTTCTAAAGTTAATTCTTCTTCTGTTTCCAACTTCTCTTTCAGATTTTTAAGTGCATCCTTGGATGCCTTGATGAGGATATCCTTTTCCAATCGGCTATTGGAGAGGATGATTCTCTGAAGTCCCGGATTTACCTTGAAGATATAGTCGCGGTTGATGATGAGACTTTTGCCTACCCGATAGAACGGATTGTAGTTGAGGGTGGTCAACTTGTCCATCAGGTCGTGCAACTGGCTGATCACATTCTCTTTTTTGCCATTGGCAAGGAATATGTCGGAGTAGTTTCCATCGCCTTTGATGAAAATGATCTCATCGGTTGGAATCCGGATGATTTCGCTGTTGGTTGTTATTTTAAGCCATTCCATATTTTCATTGATAGTCTTTTCTGTTCATACCCTTGTCTCCTTATTAAGGACAGGAGTAATAAGTTGCAGGCAAAGATACAAGTTTTCTTTTGAACTACCAAACGTAATTGCAACTATTTTTCTCCATTTTTCTGCATATTCTTGCAGAAAAGTAAGCAGAAATGATAAATTTGCAGCAAAAAGCAATAATTTTTGGGAATTTATGCTTGATATTGTAGAAAAAGTCTTAACTTTGCAGCGGATTTGAGAAAATAAGCAGTTTCCGGCTATCAGAGAATGAGAAATCATGAAGCTATCAGAAAATGAGGAATCATGAAGATGATAAGGAGGCAGGCTTTCTCTTCCACAGTTTACACTTATAACAACTTTATAAATTAAAAGATTCGATTATGAAAGTAGCAATTGTTGGTGCAAGTGGCGCAGTAGGACAGGAATTCCTGCGTATCCTTGCTGAGAGGAATTTCCCTATGGATGATTTGGTGTTGTTTGGTTCTGAGCGTTCTGCCGGACGAAAATACAACTTCAAGGGAAAGGACTATGAGGTCAAACTTTTGCAGCATAACGATGACTTTAAAGATGTCGATATTGCTTTCACATCTGCTGGTGGCGGCACTTCAGAGGAGTTTGCCGAGACTATCACCAAGTATGGTGCCGTGATGATTGATAACTCTAGCGCATTCCGTATGTGCGACGACGTGCCTCTGGTTGTACCTGAGGTAAATGCTGAGGATGCCCTGAACCGCCCTCGCAACATCATCGCCAACCCTAACTGTACCACCATCATGATGGTTGTAGTGTTGAAGCCTATCGATAACTTGAGCCATATCAAGAAGATTCATATCTCTTCTTACCAGAGTGCTTCAGGTGCTGGTGCTGCTGCCATGGCTGAACTTGAGCAGCAGTATAAGGATATCATCGAGACCGGTAAGACTGAGCATATCAATAAGTTCCCTCATCAGTTGGCATACAATGTCATTCCACAGATTGACAAGATGACTCCTAACGATTACACCAAGGAGGAGATGAAGATGTATAACGAGACCCGCAAGATTATGCACTCTGATGTTCGCACCAGTGCTACCTGCGTTCGCGTTTCTTCACTCCGTTCTCATTCAGAGAGTGTTTGGTTCGAGACAGAGAAGCCATTGGCTGTAGAGGACATCCGCAAGGCTTTGGAGGCTGCTCCAGGCGTAACTGTAAAGGATGATGCCCAGAACTACGTTTATCCAATGCCATTGGAGAGTGCCGGTAAGGACGATGTATATGTAGGTCGTATCCGCAAGGATCTGGCTGATGACAATGGTAACACATTGTGGTTGACTGGCGACCAGATTCGTAAGGGTGCTGCCCTGAACGCTGTTCAGATTGCTGAGTACTTGATTAAGGTGGGCAACGTAAAGTAAGCCATACCTTATTTATATAAAAGAATATAACAAGAGCGGATGCTTGGTAATAAAGGGCCAGGCATCCGCTTTTTGTATGTAGATAGTGAAAAGTTGATTTCCGGGTCCTGCTGCTACAAAAAGCAAGGAAAAGTTTGGCGTTCTCATTTTCTTTGCTTAACTTTGCAATCAAGTAATGGTATTTAAATATTTGAAGTATGAAATATCCTATAGGAATACAGTCGTTTGAGCAGATTATCAATGATGGTTATGTATATGTTGATAAGACAGATTTGGTTTATCAGCTTACTCTTGGCAAAATCTATTTTCTGAGTCGTCCTCGCCGATTCGGAAAGAGTCTGCTTGTTTCTACTCTCGAGAATTATTATCTGGGTAAGAAAGAGTTGTTCAAAGGCTTGAAGATTGATGCCTTGGAGAAGGAGTGGAAAACCTATCCTGTATTCCATCTGGATTTCAATGGAAAGAATTACAATGATAAAGATGCTCTGATAGAAACGCTTACTGGTTTTGTAGAAGAACAGGAGGCGCAATATGGACGTGATCCTTATCATAACTCAATAGGTGACAGGTTTGCGTATGTATTGAAGTCTGCCCATCAGCAGACGGGGCATCGTTGTGTGGTCTTGATAGATGAATACGACAAGCCTTTGCTTGATGTGATGGATTTGCCTGAGAAGATTCGTATCAACAATGTGGATATTACCTTGGAGGAGAACCACCGCAACATCCTCAAGGCTTTCTATTCTACTTTCAAACTTGCTGATGCCGACTTGCAGTTCGTATTGCTTACTGGTGTTACCAAGTTCTCGCAGATTAGTGTGTTCAGCGGTTTCAATCAGCCTAACGATATCAGTATGGATAATCAGTTTGATGCGCTATGTGGTATTACGGATGACGAATTAGAATTTTATTTCAAATCTGCGATACAAGAACTTGCTGACAACTATGGATATTCTTATGATGAAATGCATGAGGTGCTAAGACGACAGTTTGACGGTTACCATTTTGGAAATAGATTGAAAGGAGTTTATAATCCTTTTAGCATTCTCAATACTTTTTTCAAGATGGATATCCGTGACTATTGGTTTCGCACAGGTACGCCAACTTATTTGGTTCGTCTTTTGCAAGACAGCAATGAAAACCTCAACGATTTGACAGGCAAGTATTATGACGAGAGTGAATTTGTTGACTATCGTGCAGATAAAGAGAAACCTCTTCCTATGATTTATCAGAGCGGTTATCTCACCATCAAAGGGTTCGATCGTGAAATGCGCACATATCTGCTTGATTTCCCGAATGACGAGGTGAAGAAAGGTTTTCTTACGATGACCGCCAATAGTTATCTCGCTACTAAGGAGGATGCTGGCTCATGGGTACGCAGTGCCGTTATAGCCTTGAAGCGTGGGGAGTTGGAAAAGTTCAAAACTCTCCTTACTTCTTTCCTTTCCAGTATTCCTTATACAGCAAGGCGAAAAGAGAACGAGACGGAGAAGGAACGGTATTTTACCTATACACTCTATCTTATCTTCCGTATTGCCAGCTGCTATATTACCTATATAGAGAAAGAACAAAGCTATGGTCGTCTCGACTGCTGTGTGGAAACATCGGAGCATGTCTATATCTTCGAGTTCAAACTTGATGGCTCGGCAGAGGCAGCTTTGAAGCAGATAGATGATATGGGATACGCCAAGGAGTTCTTGGCTTCGGAAAAGATAATACATAAAATTGGTGTAAATATCTCGTCGGAGACAGGAACTGTTGCTGATTGGAAAGTGGAAGAAGAGAAATGAAGAAATAATTAGAAAAAATGATTGAAAGATTTAAACTCTTGCTCCAGGAGATGAACCGGGGCATTTATGAGAAGGAGACAGAGATATCTCTCTCGCTCCTGGCTGCTCTGGCAGGTGAGAGTATCATCCTGCTGGGACCTCCGGGTGTGGCAAAGAGTATGGTGGCCAGACAGTTGAAGACGGCATTCAGGGAGGCTCAGAGCTTTGAGTATCTGATGTCGCGATTCTCTACACCCGATGAAATCTTCGGTCCGGTGAGCATTCAGAAACTGAAGACTTCGGATACTTACGAGCGTGCGGTGGAGGGTTATCTGCCTACAGCCGATGTGGTTTTCCTGGATGAAATCTGGAAGGCGGGACCTGCTATCCAGAACACGCTCCTTACGGTGATTAACGAGAAAATCTTCAGAAACGGCAATCGGGAGATGCATCTTCCGCTGAAACTTCTCGTGGCGGCAAGCAATGAGTTGCCGGCTAAGGGAGAAGGACTGGAGGCGCTCTGGGACCGATTCGTTATCAGAATAGAAAGCCGACCGATTAAGCTGGAGAAGAATTTCCGGGCGATGCTGCTGGAAGTGAAGAGTGAAGAACGAGGAGTGAAAAAACAAAGTTCGGCGGCCGAAGGAAAAGCGAATTCAAATGCTATTACTGCTGAGGAGTATGCAGAATGGACGGAGCGTATCGATAAGATTGGCGTGAAAATCGAGGTGCTCGATGCAATTTCCGCTATCCGTAAATCTCTGAGAGCCGTGAATGTGGATGAGGCTGCCGAGCGCAGAAACATCTATGTGAGTGACCGCCGATGGAAGAATATTGTCCGCCTGCTTCGCACTTCAGCCTTTATGCAGGATAGGGAAGAGGTGGATATCTGCGATTTGCTGCCTATCTACCATTGTCTGTGGCAGGAACCGGAAGAGCGGGATGCTATCCGAAACATCGTGATTCGTGCCCTCTTTTCTCCTTTTGCAGACAAACTCGTGGAGATGAAGAATGCGCTTGCTGAGGACATCAAATATCATCGTGTACGCAGGAATCCGGAGGATGGAAGGGATTACGAGGGAGAGATAGAAAACCTTTCGGATGGCTTGAGCTCGCTGGAAAGGCAGTTGGGCGAGAATCTCTTCGCATCTGCTGATGATAAGGCGGAAATATCGGCTTATCTCCGTGATTTCTATAAGGAGCTGGCATTTACCCGTCAGGATACGATGAAACTTTATGAGGTTTAATCGCCTCCTATTACATTATTATATATAGAAGACTCTAAACATGATGAATGAACAGAAAATATTGACTCCAGAGTTGGAGGCGCGTGTTCACCAGGCTGTGGATAACTTTATGCAGGGCTATGGCTGCTGCCAGTCGGTAGTGGCTGCCTTTGCCGATTTATATGGTCTTGATGATGAGATGGCGAAGCGCATTGGTGCCGGCTTCGGTGGTGGAGTAGGCAGAATGAGAATGATGTGTGGTGCCGTTTCGGGCATCGTGGTGCTCGTTGGCTTGGATTGCGGACAGACCGAGGGGGATGACCGCGAGGGCAAGTCGGCCTGCTATAAGGTGGTGCAGGATTTGCTCGCCAAATCGAAGGAGCAGAACGGCAGTATCATCTGTGCCGAAATCCTCGGCTTGAAGGGCCACGAGAAAGCGCAGTCCAGCTATGTGGCTTCGGCAAGAACGGCAGAATATTACAAGTCTCGCCCTTGCGCAGCCAAAGTAGAGAGTGCTGCAAGAATCTTCGCAGAATATCTGATGGAGAAAAAATAAGGATTTACTCCTATGAAATACCAGAATAACAAGGATTTGGCGGAGGCACAGTATTATCTGAAAATGCTGGATGACTTCTGCAAGTCGGGACAGGTGAAGATTCCTTATCCGACAGGCACCGCCATGCCTTGGAATTTGAAGGAAGACCCGCTGAAGGATTATCTGATTCATCTCTTTACCCTGAAAGTAACGATTCCGGAAACTGGCGAAAAGGTGCAGAAATTCGTGCGACAGGTGGTGAACAGCAAGATTAAGAGCAAGGTGTTCTATGATAGCGTGGGAAAATTCATCGTGGAATGCGTCCACCACATGCGGTTCCAGCGCCAGCGTGCCTGGACCGAGAGTCATCGGGCTGATGATGTGCTCGATTGGGCTCCCTTCAAGCGGATGGATGAACAGGTGTGGCTCCCCTTGCTCGACCAGCTGGAACAGGAACATGCTGAAGATGGGTTCGATAAGCCTTTCTTCCTCAAGCTGATGACTGGAGACGGGGCTTCGAAACCCGAAAACTGGGAACGACTGGTAAGAGACTGGAAGGTCTGCATCGACCATCAGGTATTGAACAAGCTGAAGGACTTCATCTCCCTGCGTCAGAACAACTTCGAAACGGGATTGGTTCGCATGATGGACCAGATAACCCGCAACATGAAGACGAAGGGCGTTTCAGAGCAGCGAGCCGTACAAGCTTGGGAACTGATGACGAACGGATGGACGGAAACGGAGTTTGAACGTCGCCTGAACCAGGTGAAGATTCAGGATAAATATCCGGAAATTAAGGAGATTGTGGCGAAGATGGGTCGTGTGGCAGATGCCAACGGCAAAGATAGGCTCACCATCGCCTCGGGGGTGGAGATGAAGATGGAGCATTCAGCGGGTAGCGATATCGAGGGCATTACCGTGGGCGATGATCTCAACTCCCTTCTTCCGCTGGAGTTGGCGCAATACAGCGACGAGGATATGGAGGGACTCTTTATCTATAAGTATCGCACGCGAAGACTCCAGACCTTCCGTTATAAGAGCGAAATGTCGAAACCATCCCGCAAACTGGGCTTTACCCATGCCTCCCGCAAGGGTCCGATGATCGTCTGTCTGGACACCTCAGCCAGTATGTATGGCACGCCCGAAAGGATATCCTCAACACTCATCTCTCTGCTGGAAGAGACGGCAGAAGATTTGGAGCGAGACTGCTTCCTGATAGATTTCTCCGTCAGTACCCGTGCCATCGACCTGATGGCGAAGCGGAAGGCAGAGCGCCTGAAGAGAATCGGAATCACTATGATGGAATCAGCCGAAGCAGATGAAGTTCCGTCCGTTGGAGACGGGCAGGCGCATACCGGGCGAGGCATCCGTCGCCAGCCAACCACAACACACCTTCCGTTTATCGGCGGCGGAACTTCGGCAAAGAAGATGATGAACCAGATGTTCGAACTTCTCGACAACGACGGACTCCATTACGTGAATGCCGATGTGCTTTGGATTACCGACTTTCTGATTCCCGATCCGCCACAGCAGCTGTTGTCGAGATTCCGGGAATACAAGGAGACGGGTACCCGATTCTACGGCATCCGTATCGTGCGTGATGACGACAAGGAGCCGAACAGCTGGAAGAAGTACTTCAATCAGATTTACACCATCCGGTACCGCCCGCTGCGAAGATATTAAAGAAGATGTTAAGGCAGAAAAGGGGTATCAGATGATAAAAGAGATACGTATGAAATGTATCAAGAACTTTATCATATGTTACATTTGGCGCAGAATTTCGGTTTTGCGCCATTTTTTTGAATTAAAAATTCCTTAAAACGCTTGGTGATACAAAATATATTTGTACCTTTGTGCTCGGAACAATGAATAATTGTCAGCCAAACAAATTAGAAAAGAATCAATAAATATAAGCAATTTATACAAAAACTTAAGTAATAAACTAAAATTATGGTAAGCAACAACATTCCACAAGTAAAGCTCGGTATTATTGCCGTTAGCCGTGACTGTTTTCCAATCGCGCTTTCTACTCAGCGCCGTGAGAACATCGTAAAAGAGTACAAGGGTGAAATTTTCAACTGCCAGACTACAGTTGAGAACGAGAAAGATATGCTCAAGGCTTTGGGCGAAGTGAAAGAGCAGGGCTGCAACGCTTTGGTTGTATTCCTCGGTAACTTCGGTCCTGAGACTCCTGAGACTTTGATTGCAAAGAACTTCGATGGTCCTTGCATGTTTGTTGCAGCTGCAGAGGGTGACGGCGACATGATCAACGGTCGTGGCGACGCTTACTGCGGTATGCTCAACTGCTCTTACAACCTCGGCATGCGCCACCTAAAGGGTTACATCCCTGAGTATCCTGTAGGTACAGCAGAGGACGTAGCTAAGATGATTCAGGACTTCGTACCAGTAGCTCGCGTTATCATCGGTTTGAAGGGCTTGAAGATTATCACCTTCGGTCCACGTCCACAGGACTTCTTCGCTTGCAACGCTCCTATCAAGGGCTTGTACGAACTCGGTGTTGAGATTGAGGAGAACTCAGAGCTCGACCTTCTCGTAGCTTACAAGGAGCATGAGAACGACCCACGTATCGATGAGGTTTGCGCTGATATGGCCAAGGAGATGGGCGAAGGCTGCTACTATCCTGACCTCAGCCGCAGAATGGCACAGTTTGAGTTGACATTGCTCGACTGGGCAGAGGCTCACAAGGGTTCTCGCCAGTATGTAGCATTCGCTGACAAGTGCTGGCCTGCATTCCCAAGCCAGTTCGGTTTCGAGCCTTGCTATGTAAACAGCCGTCTCGTTAGCCGCGGCATTCCTGTAGCTTGCGAGGTAGATATCTATGGTGCACTCTCTGAGTACATCGGTATGTGTGCTTCTGACGATACCGTTACATTGCTCGATATCAACAACTCAGTTCCTCAGTATATCTATGATGAGGACATCAAGGGCAAGTACGATTATAAGTTGACTGATACCTTCATGGGCTTCCACTGCGGTAACACTCCACAGTGCAAGATGTGCTCTAGCCGTAAGATTAAGTATCAGCTCATCCAGAACCGTTTGTTGGAGAATGGTGGTAAACCAGACTTCACCCGTGGTACTTTGGAGGGTGATATCGCAGCTTCTGACATCACATTCTACCGTCTGCAGTGCGATTCTGAGGGTAACCTCCGCAGCTACATCGCAGAGGGTGAGGTTCTCGATGTTCCTACCCGTTCATTCGGTGGTATCGGTATCTTCGCCATCAACGAGATGGGCCGCTTCTATCGTCACGTATTGATTCAGAAGGGTTATCCACACCACGGAGCCGTAGCATTCTCTCACGTAGGTAAGACCTTGTTCGAGGTATTCAAGTATCTCGGCATCAAGGATATCGCTTACAACCAGCCAGCTAGCCTGCCTTACCCAACAGAGAATCCTTGGAAGTAAATTGAGTGAAGAGGGAAGAGTGAAAAAACAAAGTTCGGCGGCCGAAGGGAAAGCCAATTCATTTACTCTTCTTTCTAAACTGAGCTCATAAAAGATAAGGGCGATTGCTTATCCCTTGCGTAGGGAATAGCAATCGCCCTTTTTATGTTTTCCTGGAAGGAGATTACCTGATAATAATCTCCTTTACGAATGGTTTGCTTATTTCGTATTTTCCAACGCTTCCTGTTTCTGCGGAATCACCACCGAAGCCCCGATGCTGACGAGCAGTACGAGGATGATGAATACCAGCGAACTGACAGCATCAATCTCGAAGAAATCGTGGATGAGCATCTTCACACCGATGAACACCAGCAGCACACTCACACCCACCTTCAGATAGCGGAACTTGTCTGCTATCGCTGCCAGCAGGAAGAAGAGGGCACGCAAGCCCAGGATGGCGAAGATATTCGAGAAGAACACCACGAACGGGTCGAGCGATACCGAGAATACGGCTGGGATGCTGTCGAATGCGAAAATCAGGTCGCAGAACTCAATGAATACCACCGTCATCACCAGCGGCCCCAGATGCAGGCGCCTCTGCATGAACTTCACTACCGGATGCTCCAGGGCATTGATTTCCTCCTTCTTGTTCCTATTGAGGAACATCTTGGCACCGCTGTAAACCAGGAATCCTCCGAATACGAGCAATATCCAGGCGAACCGGCTGATGAGCGCAGCACCCGCGAAGATGAAGACGAAGCGCAGCACTATGGCTCCCAGGATACCCCAGTTCAGTACGTGCTGGTAATCTTTCTTGTCCACTCCGAACGAGGTGAAAATCATCATCATCACGAAGAGATTATCAACCGAGAGCGTTTTCTCTATCAGATAACCCGAGATGTAGGAGATGGTCATATAGTGCCGGTATTGCTGCAGACTCCCCTCATAGTCGTTCGGGTCCAGTTTGAGATGCGAAGCATAGCGCGAGGCTATCAGCTTCAGGTCGTCGAAGTTCTCTATGCCGTGTACCATGTCACCATGGAAATAGATGAATACGGCGAAGGCGAGCGCGAGAATAATCCATACAGCCGTCCATGAACCGGCTTCCTTGATAGACACCACATGTGCCTTTCGGTCGATGACCAGCATGTCTAATACGAGTATGGCGACGATGAAAATCACGAATCCCACCAAAAACATCGATTCAGTAAAAACATGTTCCATTTTTCTTTTTCCTTAATCTATTTAGTATATAACACCTTATTTATCGTTGAATCTTACCAATCATTTCATCCTTTAGAAATGTGGGCGCAAAATTAGGAAAAATATCTGGAATAGCGAAGGTTCCGGTGCAAAACTTAATTGATTTTAACTTGAAAGGCAGGAATGTAACAGGTTTGTAATAATGGCGCTGTGAGAACCGGCAAGAAAGGCGTTTTAAAGGTAAAAGGGTAAAAAAGTAAAAAGGTAAAAAGAGCCTAGCGGAATGTTACGCTAGGGTGCTCTTTTTACCCTTTTATCTTTTAAAGGCTCTTTTACCTTTTCTTAGTCAGCACATAGTGCTTAGCCATGGCGCCTTCAGGCTCATTGCCCAGCGAATCGGTCATGATGAGGCTGTTGGCATCCTTTACCTTGTAGTAAGATGTCTCGCCGCTCGATGGACGGGTGATTTCTACCACGTTGTTAGCCAATACCTTGAAGATACCGCTCGCTTCGTCGTGACCATCCTTGCGCTCCAGATAGTCGGCTGAGTACTGATAGGTGCTGTCGGCGTTGAGCGTCAAAACGGTCTTGATGCCCGGACAGTCGGCAGCAGGGAGAGTACCCTCATAGGTGCCGGCAATGGAATCGAGAATGACATCGTTGGAATTGAGCGAATCATTTTCAGCATAACTGAGGCTATCCTGGTCAGCCCCCTGGCTATTTGTCTTCTTGCCATTGCAGGAGACAACTGATAATGCAGCGATGACGGCTGCTGTCAAAACTAATTTCTTTTTCATACTATACTGCTTTTTAATTGTTACTTATTTACGAAATCTCTTCTCTTAGAGAGCACTTTCCCCGAGAAGGATTTCTCTTCGCAAAAATAGTGTTTTATTCTGTTATCCGCAAGTTTTACACAGAAAATTATAGAATATTATACTATTTTCTTAATTGATGATGACTGGCACAATCTCTTCTTCGCTAGGCCAATGAGGCAGATAGAAGAGCGGGCGAGGGGTGCCGCCCAAGCCCGTCCAGTCTATCTGTTTCACAAAGTCGAAATCGGGAGGACCGAAGTCGAAACTTCTGCCGTAGAGCACGATGGCGCCTCTGCCTTCATCTATCTTCCACAAACCGCCCCCGTAGGTGCATTGCTCGCCGGGTGACAGCATGTCACGGTGCAGGTAGACACGCCCGAACTTCAGTACTCCGTCTCTGTTGATAATGAATTTCTGAAACATCTCTATTTCTGGTTTATTCAATGAAATCTGTATTCCGATTGATTCAATGTAATGAGAGAATTATTTCTTCTTCCAAAACAGTTTGTCTATGAAATCATAGCGCTTCTCCATCTGGGCATCAGTTTTTACGACGGTATTCACGTCTATCTGAAGCACAGGGGCTACTGCCTTGCCGTTGGTGGATGGCCACTCAGGCAGACCCAGACCATTCGGATTGCCGGTCTTTACGAAATTGACGTAATACTGGCTGAAGATGTCGCTGATCATATAATCCTCCGGCTGCCAGTTGAACACGCGGTTGGTTGGCAATGTACCCATTGCATACTCGATGTCGGCAGAATGAACGGCTCCCTTATCTTGTGGCGCAGGAGCCGCATCTTCCTTGGCATCTACCACGCCGCCAGCCAATGCAGCCACCTTGCCCTTGATGGCCATAGCAGGACGAGGATGGCAATAGCGGTAGCGGTAAACAGGCTGTCCGCCGGTCAGCTTGTGCATGTTGCCCCACTTCCATGTAGAATAATCGAGGAAGATATCCGAAGCTAGGTTCACGCCCGGCTGCTCCAATACATCCTTATCGCTGTTGATGCCGTAGAGGCGGAAGAGTTCTTCGATGTTCTCTTCTCCAAATGTAGCCTTGGCGCCAGCTTTCAGATTCTCAACGGTTGGCTGCTTGCCCATCAATACCGCCAATGGAGTCATCTCCTGGTTGTTGCCGCCAATGAGCAGAGGTACCTTGGTCTGATCGCCTTTGGCAAAGACCTCTACAGGCTGTTCTTTCATGAAATATCCGTCGATGTTATAGACCGGAACCGCTCTTACGCCCGCCAGTTTCATCAGTTCCTCGGCAGGCAGGGCACGAAGCTCGTTGAGATTCTTCATGCCTACGTTCTTTTTCACCTTCTTTCCGGTTTCCTTACCCATCTTCTCGGCTATTTTCTGGGCAAGCTGCACTCCTTTCTCCTCGGCTTCCTTCTGTGTAGCCACCTTCTTGAATCCCATCACCGAACCACTGGAACCCATTGCCTGGGCAAAGAGTCCCTGACAGAGAGGGGAAGCCATCAGGGCGCTGACCGACATGGAACCTGCCGATTCGCCTACGATGGTGATGCGGTTAGGGTCGCCGCCGAAAGCCTCGATGTTATCCTTTACCCACTGGATGGCAGCCACCTGGTCCATGAATCCATAGTTGCCGGAACCCTTGTAGGATGTTTCCTTAGAGAGCTGTGGGTGGGCGAAGAATCCGAAGATGCCCTCACGATAGTTGGCTGTGATGGAGATGATGCCCTTGCGTGCCATCGCATCGCCCGCATATCGAGGTTCGCTTCCGCTACCCGCCATCAGTCCTCCGCCGTTGAAATAAATGAGTACCGGCAGATGCTCCTTCATGGTCTTTGCCGGTGTCCATATATTAAGGTAGAGGCAATCCTCGCTGTTGGTCTTTGTACCGAAGTTCATATCGCCGAAGAGAGGTTCCTGCATCGGGTTAGGTCCGAACTCTTTGACCTCGCGAACGCCCTGCCATTTCTGTACAGGCTGCGGAGCCTTCCAGCGGAGATTTCCTACCGGAGGGGCAGCGAACGGAATACCCTTGAATACTGTGATGCCTGAGAGGTCTTTTCCTTCGAGGATACCTTCGGCAGTCGTTACCTGAGTCTGCGCCATCATTCCCATACCAGGGAGCAGAAAGGCGATGGATAAAAGTAGTTTTTTCATATCGGAAATCTGTTTGTTTGCAATGATACTGCAAAAATAATCAAAATATTGTTACCTTGTCTTGTTTATGCTTATTTTTTTAATCTTTTTGCAAAAAAAAAATAAAGGCAGGCCCCTCATGATGAGAAACTTACCCTTTTTTCTGATTGTTGTATTATAAATTCTTGGCTTTTTCCGGTTCATTGGTTGTCACGTAATCGATGCCTTGCTTAAAGAAATATTTGATGGCTTTTAGATTGTTGACTGTCCAGACATTGGTAATCAGGCCGAGTTTCCGGGCTTCCTTGATCCATAACGGATGTTCGTAGAAAACGCTATCTTCGTAATCGATGCCTGCATAGCCTGCATCCTTGGCATCGAGAGGGGTTAGGTCGCCATTGAGATAGGAAACCTTGGCTCCTGGAGCGTGGCGAACGAGATAATCGCAGGCGTGCTTGCTGAAGGAAATATACTCTGTTCTTGCTTCCAGTTCGGCTTCTCTTACCATCTTCAGGGTGGCATCGATGCAGCGGTCTTCATCGCTCTTCTGGATGTGCTCTTTTACTTCGAGGATGAGCTTCATATCGCCCAATGACTTGGCAGCATTGAGATAGTCCTTCAAGGTAGGAATCTTCTCGCCATTCTTGAGTCGTTTGTCCTTGATATCGGCATAGTTGGCATTCTCTATCTTGATGCCGTCAACATCATCATCGTGGAAAACTACCACCTCGCCGTCGCGTGTGATATGAACATCAAACTCTGAGCCGTAAACCCCTATCTTATAAGAGTTCTGAAGAGAAGAGATGGAGTTCTGGGCAGAACCTTCTGTCTTCCAATAGCCTCTGTGGGCAATCACCTGCTGGGCTCTATCCTTGGCTGCTGATGGGAGAATCACTCCCATCAGCAGCATCATATAAATCAAAATTCTTTTCATTGTTTTTATCTTTAATATATTTCTTCAATATGTATTTCGTTATACTTATGAAACGTATTCCAGTCTGCACTTATTGTCTTAGAATCCCATTTTAAACATCACGCCGACAACGGAGCGGGAACCGCCGATGTAGGTTGGGAAACCAATCTGTCGGCCGGAATTACCTGCATCTACGATATATTTCTCATCGAGTACGTTCTTGCCAAAGGCTCCAATCTCGTAGTAAACCTTGCCTGGCTGGAAACGGTAACCAGCTGTGAAGTTGAGCAGTCCGTAGGCATCCTGGGTAAACTCTGGCTCGTTGCTCTCTTCGAAGAACACCTTCGATTTCCATGAATAGGTAGGGCGGAGATAGAAGGAAGCCTTCTCGCCGGTTGGCACGTTCAGGTCGAAGCCGATGGCAAAACTGTTCTTTGGAGTAAGGCGAAAGCGGTTGCCGGCATAAAGCTGTGCGTTTCCGTTGTCATCCTTGTCGTTGAACTTGCCCTCTATGTACGACCAGTTGCCGAAGAGATTCAGGTAGCGGCATGGAGAGTAGCTGATGCTTGCCTCCAGACCGAAACTGTGGGCACGACCTGCATCATCGTATTCAAACTTGCTGGTGGTAGCGTTGAAAACCGATGTCTGATAGTTATACCAGTCATAATAGTAAGCGCAGAAATCGTAATTCAATCTGCCTTGCAGGAGACTTCCCTTTACACCTGCCTCGTAGCTATAGATGATTTCAGGGTCGAGTGTCTCGAAATCCTTAGGATCGTTGTTGAAATATAGCACTCCCGGACGACGGCCGCGAGCCACGCTGGCGTAGATGTTGTTGCGACCTAAGATCGGAAGAGCGTCGTGTAGGGAAAGAGTGTAGATCTCGGTGGTCGCC
>OGES01000936.1_pt1 | contig 25821 bp, 25 predicted proteins | sample 1570711 | NCBI WGS metagenome assembly OGES01 (sample SAMEA2582133, study PRJEB24529) | metagenome | biome: Human gut stool | place: China | collected 2011 | reverse complement strand
GATGCGTGATCTGATCCTTCAACTCAGCAAAAGTTCGATTTATTCAACAAAGCCGGGAGGATTTTAATATTTTACCAGCATGGCATGTCGATCAATCGGTTAAGTATAGCGCCAGGTAACCAGACGGATTTTCCCTCTCAGGCGGGAGCCGTTATCCATCGTCCAGTACCTGATTAAAAGTAGGAGTAATTACAAGAAAATTAAATTGTATGACTATTATTTCCGTTCAGAAAAGAAAGTTACATTAAAAACCCGAAATTATTCGGGTTTTTAATTAGTTAAGTGCTATATATTTTCGTGTCCGGGGGTACCCTAAGATGGTGCGCAAGACAACACTCCAGTGTTCATTATTTATTACTGTCAAGCCATTTATTCATCTGCTCAATTTCACCTTTTTGAGCTTTAATGATGTCCTGCGCAAGCTTTCTCATTTCGGGATCTTTTCCGTATTTGAGCTCGGTCTCAGCCATTGCGATTGCCCCTTCATGGTGTGCGATCATACCTTTTGCAAAGGCCTTATCGGGATTGGATTCATTAACGGCGGCCATCATTTTTTCATGCATATTTTTCATGCCAGCCATATATTCCTGTGATGATGCCGATGAGTGCATATCTGACATTTTCATTTCCGAATGTTCAGCAGAAATGGCTGGCAGGGATAACATTAATATTACAAAAAGGGTGTTTTTGATTTTCATATAATAATTCCTTTCAGACAGGTACCGGTTAAGTGTAGCTGAGTCAGACAAAAAAGCCCCCTGACGGGGGGCAAAAATGTAGCAACGTTGTTTCAGGAAAATCTATCAGGGAAAAGGTAACAGCACGGATACTACCGTCGCATTCAGCCTGCATTGATCATGCGGCGGTGCGCTTCGGCCATGGCCTGATGTGGGCCGGATTGCCCGTTATTCATGAATTCATGGGCAACCGCTGCTCTTTCATGCTCATTCATCGCCGCGTAAGACGTTGACGGGACGGTCGTGGATACCGTGTTATTTCCCATCATCTTCTGATGACTTTCCACCATTTTCTGGTGCGCATCCGCCGAGCCGTTCGTCATGGTCTCATGAGCAATAATGGCCTGTTCATGCTGGTCCATACCGGTCATACGAGGAGCAGTCCCCTGGATCCCGACAGGAGCCGCAGCAGACTGCATCTGGTGAGCAGGAGCCTGTGCATTGTTGACGCGATCATGGATATTCACGGTTTCAGTGGCCCAGGCCGATGAAATTAAACCAAAGCCCAGCAAAGATGCTAATACGATATTTTTCATGATAACTCTCCATTTCTGAATTAGTGATGTCCGGGGAAGTACAACCGGTGTTTTCAGTTCCATAACTGAAACAAGTTCGGCAGCGTTTATTTCTCCGGAAGAGGGCTGGATATTCATTTCCTGGCGTACTCTGACGCCGGGTATTGATGAAGCAATCCAGCCTTCCTGATAAGTTGCACTAATTATATCGAATGGCTTCTGTTTGCTGCATGACAGGCTAATGACATCTTTGTCATTTACATCTTTATTTTCAGCATTGGGTTTCCGGGATCATTTTCTCCAGTCTGGGCACGGATAAGATAAAACGCGTGGAGCGTACGTCTGATTCCACCTGCACTCTTCCGTGATGTGCTTCCACGATTGACTTCACAATCGCAAGGCCGATGCCGCTGCCTTCTCCTTTGCGTTGTCTGGATGGATCCACCCGATAAAAACGGTCAAACAGCCTTGATAAATGTTCTTCAGGGATCGGTTTCCCCGGATTTTCAATCACAAGGTCAAAAAAGCTCTCCTGCTCTCTTATTGAGACGGTGATTGCCTGTCCCTCCGGGGTATAACGCAGGGCATTGGATAACAGATTATTGATCGCCCTTCTGAACATTTGTGGATCTCCCTCAACCAGGCAGGGCATCCCGTTAAATTTGAGCGTGATATTGCGTTCTTCGGCCCAGGCTTCGAAAAACTCGAAGACTTTCATGACTTCCGCTTTGAGGTCAAAACGGACCCTGTCAGGTATAAGCTGGTTATTGTCCGCCTGTGCCAGGAACAGCATATCGCTGACCATTTTGGTCATCCGGTTATACTCTTCAAGACTGGAATAGAGGACATCCTCAAGTTCCCTCTGTGTTCGATCCTGACTCAGTGCGATTTCAGTCTGCGTCACCAGATTGGTGATGGGCGTTCTGATCTCATGCGCGATATCGGCAGAGAAATTGGCCTGGCGGGTAAAGACATCCTCAATCTTTCCAATCATATGATTGAACGAGATAACCAGTTGCTCCAGCTCAATGGGAACGCGTGTCGGTTCCAGTCGCGCATCAAGATTCTCGGAGGTGATGTTTTTAATGGCATTGCTGACATTACGAAGGGGCAGGTGCCCCTGACGGACAGCGATTCGAATGATCAGAACAATCAACAGGCTTATCACGACGGCAATCGCAATCAGGTTCTTTTTCAGCGCATCGAGGTAATGGAGATGGAAATTAATGGATAGGCCAGTCAGCATGACATAGTTCTGCTGTTTGCCCTGAAATATCGCCTGACCAGAGGAGGCGATAATCCTGTATGTTTCCATCTTCATTCCGGACCCGGTATCCATCGGTCCCGCAGGATCCTCCACCGTCCAGAGAAAGACATCCCGTGCGCGGCTGTGCTCGCTAAAATCTGCTGAATTCACTGCCGGGCGTAGTGCCGCCCCCTGAGCTGAGCTAAAGAGCACTTCACCCCTGGGATTGAGGAGCAAAAGGGCAACGTTGCGGTAGCTGGCAATTGATTCCTTTATTTTGCTTACTTTTTTTTCATCCGGATCTGCCGGGGACTGGAGTATACGGCTCAGTGTGGTGCTGATTTGTTGCAGATCGCTGACATCCTGCTCGGCAAAATGCTTTTCAACAGAATGCAGCATAAACCAGGTGAAGGCGATAAACGCCAGTATTGTGGACAGGCTGATAAAAAAGGTCAGCCGCAGAGCGAGTGAGAAAGGTCGTCTGGACGGTTTGCTATGCATCCGGGATCTCCAGCATGTAGCCCACGCCCCGCACTGTCTGGATCAGTTTTGTCCCGTAATCGTTGTCTATTTTAGCGCGGAGTCGCTTTACTGCGACATCAATCGCGTTAGTGTCGCTGTCAAAATTCATGTCCCAGACCTGAGAGGCAATCAGGGAGCGGGGAAGAACTTCTCCCTGATGGCGAATGAAGAATTCCAGCAAGCTGAACTCTTTACTGGTGAGCACAATGCGGTTCCCGGCGCGGCTGACTTTTCTGGATACGAGATCAACCGAGAGGTCAGCCACTTTAAGCTGGCTTTCCGTGATCATCGTGTTTCCCCGCCTGAGGAGGGTTCTTACCCGGGCGAGCAGTTCAGCAAACGCAAAGGGCTTCACCAGATAATCGTCCGCACCCAGCTCAAGTCCTTTGACCCTGTGTTCAATCGTGCCAAGGGCCGTCAGCAGTAATACCGGCATCCCCTTTCCGGCACTGCGCAGCATACGGATGATATCCCAGCCGTTTACATCAGGCAGCATGATATCCAGGATGACTAAATCATACTCGGCTGTCATGGCAAGATGATATCCGGTCAGACCATTATCAGCGTGATCCACGACGAACCCCGCCTCTGTCAGCCCCTTGCTGAGATATTCACCTGTTTTAATTTCGTCTTCAACGATTAATATTTTCATCATGCTCCCCGGCTGGCTGCTAATGTCATTTTATTGCGCCCACGATCGTTATCAACGGATTACAGCAAAAATGACAACATTGTCATTATCCTGTCACCCGGCAAACAGAGAGCGTTCGGTAAAGTATCCCTATCAATACTCTGGACTTCGTTTGAACCATTTACCAGGTCTGCCTGTACGAGAAGCGTTATGTTCAAATTAAAATTACTCAGCATCAGTACCATATTCATCCTGGCTGGTTGTGTTTCTCTGGCACCTGAATATCAGCGTCCGCCAGCTCCGGTTCCCCAGCAGTTTTCATTGTCTAAAAACAGTCTGACGCCTGCGGTAAACAGCTATCAGGATACGGGCTGGCGAAACTTTTTTGTCGATCCCCAGGTCAGCAGGCTGATCGGTGAAGCCCTGAATAATAACCGTGATTTGAGAATGGCTGCCCTGAAGGTTGAAGAGGCCCGGGCCCAGTTCAACGTCACGGATGCAGATCGTTATCCCCAACTGAATGCCTCATCCGGGATCACATACAACGGTGGTCTGAAAGGTGACAAGCCGACCACACAGGAGTACGACGCGGGTCTGGAGCTCAGCTATGAGCTCGATTTTTTTGGCAAACTTAAGAACATGAGTGAGGCTGATCGCCAGAACTACTTTGCCAGCGAAGAAGCCCGTCGTGCCGTACACATCCTGCTGGTCTCCAACGTTTCACAGAGCTATTTCAGCCAGCAACTGGCGTACGAACAACTCCGTATTGCGCGGGAAACGCTGAAAAATTATGAACAGTCCTATGCTTTCGTTGAGCAACAGCTCGTGACCGGGAGTACGAACGTTCTGGCACTTGAACAGGCGAGAGGACAAATCGAAAGTACCCGCGCCGAAATAGCCAAACGAGAAGGCGATCTGGCTCAGGCAAACAATGCCCTGCAACTGGTGCTGGGAACGTACCGCGCACTTCCGTCAGAAAAAGGGATGAAAGGCGGGGAGATCGCACCAGTAAAATTGCCACCAAATCTATCTTCACAAATTTTGCTGCAGCGACCGGATATTATGGAAGCGGAATATCAGCTGAAAGCGGCTGATGCCAATATTGGCGCAGCGCGAGCGGCCTTTTTCCCCTCCATTACCCTGACCAGTGGTCTTTCCGCAAGCAGTACGGAGCTGTCAAGCCTGTTTACGTCAGGAAGTGGAATGTGGAATTTTATCCCTAAAATTGAAATTCCTATTTTTAATGCTGGCAGGAATAAAGCCAATCTGAAGCTGGCTGAAATTCGCCAGCAACAATCGGTGGTTAATTACGAACAAAAAATTCAGTCAGCCTTTAAGGATGTTTCCGACACGCTTGCGCTGCGCGACAGCCTTAGCCAGCAACTTGAGTCACAGCAGCGTTATCTTGATTCACTTCAGATAACTCTCCAGCGTGCCAGAGGATTATACGCAAGTGGTGCTGTCAGTTACATCGAAGTGCTGGATGCAGAACGTTCCCTCTTCGCTACGCAGCAAACCATTCTCGATCTTACCTATTCCCGACAGGTTAACGAAATTAATCTGTTTACCGCGCTGGGTGGCGGTTGGGTAGAGTAAATTTATTTAATTAATCAGGAAATTAAAAATGCGTAATTCACTTAAAGCCGTTTTATTTGGTGCCTTCTCTGTCATGTTTTCTGCCGGTCTTCATGCTGAAACACATCAGCATGGCGATATGAATGCTGCCAGTGATGCTTCGGTACAGCAGGTTATCAAGGGCACCGGTGTCGTTAAAGACATTGATATGAATAGTAAAAAGATTACCATTTCGCACGAAGCAATCCCTGCTGTGGGCTGGCCTGCAATGACCATGCGCTTCACTTTTGTTAATGCAGACGACGCTATCAATGCCCTGAAAACCGGCAACCATGTCGATTTCTCGTTTATTCAGCAGGGCAATATCTCCTTACTCAAAAGCATTAACGTTACGCAATCCTGATTATCAGTCCGGAGCGAATACATCCAGTGCGCCTGAACATTCATTAAGGGATTACTGTGAATGAATGATCGGGCGCATATGCCAGGTGTTTTGATTTTTCAGCGAGAAATTGTATGGCTTCTTTAAAGATAAAATATGCTGCAATAATTATCAGCAGCCTCATAGCAGGGGGGCTGATATCGGTTACTGCCTGGCAGTATGTAAACTCATCACAAAAAACAGTACAAACCGAACAAAAGGCACCGGAGCGAAAGGTACTTTTCTGGTATGACCCGATGAAACCGGATACCAAATTTGATAAACCCGGAAAATCTCCCTTTATGGATATGGACCTGGTGCCGAAATATGCTGATGAAAGTGGCGATAAAAGCAGTGGCGGGATCCGTATCGATCCAACCCAGGTTCAGAATCTGGGATTAAAAACGCAAAAAGTTACGCGAGGAATGCTGAATTATTCCCAGACAATCCCGGCTAATGTCAGTTACAACGAGTATCAGTTTGTCATTGTGCAGGCGCGTTCTGACGGTTTCGTCGAAAAAGTGTATCCCCTGACGATTGGCGATCATGTGAAGAAAGGCACTCCGCTTATCGATATCACCATTCCTGAATGGGTTGAGGCACAAAGTGAGTTCCTGCTGTTATCCGGTACAGGCGGTACGTCAACCCAGATAAAAGGGGTTCTGGAGCGACTTCGTCTGGCTGGTATGCCGGAAGAGGATATTCAAAGGCTGCGTTCAACCCGCACAATCCAGACCCGTTTTACCATTAAAGCACCTATTGATGGTGTCATTACTGCGTTTGACCTGCGCACCGGAATGAATATTTCGAAAGATAAAGTAGTGGCTCAGATTCAGGGGATGGACCCGGTCTGGATCAGCGCTGCAGTGCCAGAATCTATCGCCTATCTGCTGAAAGATACGTCGCAGTTTGAAATTTCGGTACCGGCTTATCCGGATAAAACATTCCATGTCGAAAAATGGAACATTCTTCCCAGCGTGGATCAGACAACCCGTACGCTTCAGGTCCGTCTCCAGGTTTCTAATAAGGATGAGTTTCTCAAGCCGGGCATGAATGCCTATCTGAAACTGAATACCAAGAGCCAGGAGATGCTGCTGATACCAAGCCAGGCCGTTATCGATACCGGCAAAGAACAGCGCGTGATTACTGTTGATGATGAAGGCAAGTTTGTGCCGAAACAGATCCACGTTCTGCATGAATCACAGCAACAGTCCGGCATTGGCTCCGGCCTGAATGAAGGCGATACCGTGGTGGTCAGTGGCCTGTTCCTCATTGACTCCGAAGCCAATATTACGGGCGCGCTGGAACGTATGCGCCACCCTGAAAAAACAGAAAACAGTATGCCAGCAATGTCTGAGCAGCCTGTAAATATGCATTCAGGGCACTGAGGAGACGACGATGATTGAATGGATTATCCGGCGCTCTGTCGCCAACCGTTTCCTGGTCATGATGGGCGCACTGTTTCTCAGCATCTGGGGCACATGGACGATAATTAACACGCCGGTCGATGCGCTGCCTGACCTGTCAGATGTGCAGGTCATTATTAAAACCAGCTATCCCGGACAGGCCCCGCAGATTGTAGAAAACCAGGTCACCTATCCGCTTACCACCACCATGCTGTCCGTACCTGGAGCAAAAACCGTGCGTGGCTTTTCACAGTTCGGTGATTCGTATGTGTATGTCATTTTTGAAGACGGCACCGATCTGTACTGGGCCCGTTCGCGCGTGCTGGAATACCTGAATCAGGTTCAGGGCAAACTGCCTGCGGGTGTGAGCTCTGAAATCGGCCCGGACGCCACGGGAGTGGGCTGGATATTTGAATATGCCCTTGTCGATCGCAACGGAAAACACGACCTTTCAGAACTGCGCTCTCTGCAGGACTGGTTCCTGAAATTTGAGCTGAAAACCATCCCGAACGTGGCTGAGGTCGCTTCGGTTGGCGGCGTGGTGAAACAGTACCAGATTCAGGTCAATCCGGTAAAACTGTCCCAGTACGGTATCAGCCTGCCCGAAGTGAAACAGGCACTTGAATCGTCTAACCAGGAGGCCGGTGGCTCATCCGTTGAAATGGCCGAAGCGGAGTATATGGTCCGTGCCAGCGGTTATCTTCAGAGCATTGATGATTTTAATAACATCGTCCTGAAAACAGGTGAGAACGGCGTGCCGGTTTATCTGCGGGATGTTGCCCGCGTGCAGACCGGGCCCGAAATGAGGCGTGGTATTGCCGAGCTGAACGGCCAGGGAGAAGTCGCTGGCGGCGTGGTGATCCTGCGGTCGGGTAAAAATGCGCGCGACGTTATCACGGCAGTGAGGGATAAACTGGAGACGCTGAAGGCCAGCCTGCCGGAAGGCGTTGAAATCGTGACCACCTACGATCGCAGCCAGTTAATCGACCGGGCGATTGATAACCTCAGTTCCAAACTTCTCGAAGAGTTTATCGTGGTGGCCATCGTCTGTGCTCTGTTCCTGTGGCACGTACGTTCTGCCCTGGTGGCGATTATCTCTCTGCCGCTTGGCCTGTGTATCGCCTTTATCGTCATGCACTTCCAGGGACTGAACGCCAATATCATGTCGCTGGGAGGGATAGCGATTGCCGTCGGTGCGATGGTGGATGCCGCCATTGTGATGATTGAAAATGCGCACAAACGGCTTGAGGAGTGGGATCATCAGCATCCGGGTGAGCAGATTGACAACGCCACCCGCTGGAAGGTGATTACCGACGCCTCCGTGGAAGTGGGACCCGCGTTGTTCATTAGCCTGCTGATCATCACCCTGTCCTTTATTCCTATCTTTACCCTGGAAGGGCAGGAAGGTCGTCTGTTTGGCCCGCTGGCATTCACGAAAACGTACTCCATGGCGGGAGCGGCCGCACTGGCCATCATCGTCATTCCTATTCTGATGGGATTCTGGATCCGGGGAAAAATTCCTGCCGAGACAAGTAACCCCCTGAACCGGGTGCTGATCAAAGCGTATCATCCTTTGCTGCTGCGGGTCCTCCACTGGCCAAAAACAACCCTGCTGGTTGCGGCCTTGTCCATTTTCACGGTTATCTGGCCACTGAGTCAGGTGGGCGGTGAATTTCTGCCGAAGATTAACGAGGGCGATCTGCTGTATATGCCGTCGACCTTGCCTGGCGTCTCTCCGGCAGAAGCTGCAGCGCTCCTGCAGACAACAGACAAGTTAATCAAAAGCGTTCCTGAAGTGGCTTCTGTATTTGGCAAGACCGGTAAAGCAGAGACCGCAACGGATTCCGCGCCGCTCGAAATGGTGGAAACCACGATCCAGCTCAAACCTGAGGATCAGTGGCGTCCCGGCATGACAATTGACAAGATTATTGATGAACTCGACAGGACAGTCCGTTTACCGGGTCTGGCCAACCTCTGGGTGCCGCCTATCCGTAACCGTATTGATATGCTCTCAACCGGGATCAAAAGCCCGATAGGTATCAAAGTGTCCGGGACTGTTCTGTCCGATATCGACGCGACGGCGCAGAGTATCGAGGCGGTAGCCAAAACCGTGCCTGGCGTGGTGTCTGTCCTGGCTGAGCGACTTGAGGGCGGGCGCTACATCGATATCGATATCAACCGGGAGAAAGCCTCCCGCTACGGGATGACGGTAGGTGATGTCCAGCTGTTCGTCTCTTCAGCAATCGGAGGTGCTATGGTGGGTGAGACGGTTGAAGGGGTGGCCCGGTACCCTATTAACATTCGCTACCCGCAGGATTACCGGAACAGTCCGCAGGCGCTGAAACAGATGCCGATCCTGACCCCAATGAAGCAGCAAATTACGCTGGGCGATGTTGCCGATATTAAGGTCGTTTCCGGACCAACCATGCTGAAAACCGAAAATGCCCGGCCAGCCAGCTGGATTTATGTTGATGCCCGCGGCAGGGACATGGTGTCGGTGGTGAACGATATTAAGACGGCCATCAGTGAGAAAGTGAAACTGAGACCGGGGACCAGTGTGGCATTCTCAGGACAGTTTGAATTACTCGAGCACGCCAATAAGAAATTAAAACTGATGGTACCGATGACGGTGATGATCATCTTCATCCTGTTATATCTGGCATTCCGCCGGGCTGATGAGGCCTTACTTATTCTGATGAGCCTGCCGTTTGCCCTGGTTGGCGGGATATGGTTCCTGTACTGGCAGGGCTTCCATATGTCAGTGGCGACCGGAACCGGGTTTATCGCCCTGGCCGGGGTGGCAGCAGAGTTTGGCGTGGTCATGCTGATGTATCTGCGTCATGCCATTGAAGCGCACCCGGAATTGTCCCGTAAAGAGACGTTCACACCGGAAGGCCTTGATGAAGCCCTCTATCATGGTGCCGTACTGCGTGTCCGGCCGAAAGCCATGACCGTGGCGGTGATCATTGCGGGTCTGCTGCCAATACTCTGGGGAACCGGTGCAGGTTCAGAAGTCATGAGCCGTATCGCGGCACCCATGATTGGTGGGATGATCACGGCTCCGCTGCTGTCCCTGTTCATTATTCCTGCCGCCTACAAATTAATCTGGCTGCGCAGACATAAAAAAAGCGTGTCCTGAACCTGAAAGGGCACCCCCTGTGGGTGTCCTTCTTTACTGATTCACCCTGACGTCAGGGTTTATATCGATAATATACAGAGGTGAGTATGAAAAAAGTGGTTCTAATGGCGCTGGCTCTCGGCCTTTCACTACCCGCGATGGCGAGTGAAAAAGTGATTGATATGTACAAATCTGAAAACTGTGGCTGTTGTTCCCTGTGGGGCAAAGCGATGGAAAAAGACGGGTTTGAAGTACGAACTCACGTCATGAATGATCAGGCGCTGTCAGCCCTGAAAGAAAAGCATGCTGTTCCTGCAGGACTACGAAGTTGTCATACCGCGGTTGCCGGTAATTTGATCATTGAAGGCCATGTGCCTGCGACAACGATACATAAGGCAATGCAGTCTGGTTCGGGTATATACGGTCTCGCCACCCCCGGTATGCCAGCAGGAAGTCCTGGAATGGAGATGGGAGCCCGAAAAGAGGCTTACGATGTTATCGCATTCTCACCGGATGGAAGTAAAAAAGTCTTCCAGCGAATCGAATAGTCAGCGGAACGGCTGATAACGGGACGCCGGTAGCAGGCACTCCTGTGCCGGCGATATTCGTGGTAATCGCATCCATGACATACCCTGAAGACAGAAGATGCTTCGGTATGCATAAGGAGAGTTACTGTGAAAAATGACAATGCAGTGCAACACAACAACCAGACTGCTTCTGAGCAGACATTATCCCCGGACGAGGGCCACGTATTGCATAAGGTGAGAGATCCCGTGTGCGGGATGGCCATCCTGCCCGACAGGGCGCACAGCAGCATTCGATACCAGGACCACCAACTTTATTTCTGCTCCGCCAGCTGTGAGAGTAAATTTAAAGCCCATCCCGATCGTTATCTTACCGAAGATGCCAGTGAACATTCCCATCACCATCACCACGATCATCACGAAGTCAGCCCTGATCAGATAAAACAGCCTCACAACCAGGCGGAAAAAGAGAATTCTGAAGGTGTGTGGACATGTCCGATGCACCCGGAGATACGCCGCAGTGGTCCCGGAAGCTGTCCTGTCTGTGGAATGGCACTGGAGCCGCTCGTAGCTACGGCATCCACGGGGCCGAGTGATGAACTTCACGACATGACAAGACGCTTCTGGCTGGGGTTGTTGCTGGCGTTTCCGGTTCTGGTACTCGAAATGGGATCTCATCTGTTTCCCGACTTGAGGAATACAGTACCGCCACAGTACAACACATGGCTGCAGTTGCTTCTGGCCTCCCCTGTCGTGTTGTGGTGTGGCTGGCCATTCTTCGCCCGGGCCGGAATGTCGTTACGTAACCGCTCCCTGAATATGTTTACCCTTGTTGCAATGGGGACCGGCGTAGCCTGGGTTTACAGCGTCATTGCAACCGTCTTCCCCTCCTGGTTTCCTGCATCGTTCAGAAACATGGATGGCCTGGTGGCCGTTTATTTTGAAGCCGCAGCAGTTATTACGGTGCTTGTTCTGCTGGGACAGGTTCTTGAGCTGCGGGCACGGGAACAAACCTCAGGCGCCATTACTGCGCTTCTGAACCTTGCCCCCAAAACCGCCAGACGGCTGGATCATGACGGTCATGAAACGGATATTAATGCGGAAGATGTCCTGCCTGGCGATAAGCTCCGCATCAGACCTGGAGAGAGTATTCCGGTCGACGGTATCGTGATCGAAGGCAAAACAACCGTTGATGAATCGATGGTGACCGGGGAGTCTATGCCGGTTACCAAAACGAAGGGTGACCCTGTCATTGGGGGGACGATTAATCAGACAGGTAGTCTTATCATCCGTGCAGAGAAAGTCGGTGATGAAACGATGCTCTCACGAATTGTTCAGATGGTCGCTGATGCACAGCGTTCGCGTGCCCCCATCCAGAGAATGGCAGACAGCGTTTCAGGCTGGTTTGTTCCTCTGGTGATACTTATCGCGGTTGTTGCTTTCTTGATCTGGTCTGTCTGGGGGCCCGAGCCCAGGATGGCGCACGGTCTCATTGCGGCTGTGTCGGTCCTGATTATTGCCTGTCCCTGCGCGCTGGGACTGGCCACGCCGATGTCGATAATGGTGGGGGTGGGCAAAGGCGCCCAGGCCGGGGTGTTAATCAAGAATGCCGAAGCCCTTGAGCGTCTTGAAAAAGTGGACACGCTGGTTGTCGACAAAACAGGCACGCTCACGGAAGGTTCGCCTACGGTGACAGGGATTATCAGTCTCAGTCCGGGTGGGGAAATATCTCTTTTACGTGTAACAGCTGCAGTGGAAAAAGGTTCGCAGCATCCGTTGGGTATGGCTGTTGTCAGAGCCGCGCATGAAAAGGGGATCGTGATACCTGCCGTCAGTAATTTCAATGCCCCGTCGGGGAAAGGTGTCTCAGGCGATGTCGAAGGTCAACGGGTTGTTATTGGTAATGAACTGGCTATGCAGGAAAACAGTATCGTTATTGATAATCAAAAGGCCGTTGCGGATACGTTGCGGATGGAAGGCGCTACCGTTATCTATGTGGCCACAGACGGGAACCTTGCAGGCCTGATAGCTATCTCGGATCCCGTGAAAGCAACCACGCCGGATGCGCTTAAAGCTTTGCGTCAGGCGGGGATCCGCATTGTTATGCTCACCGGGGATAACCAGCTTACTGCTGAAGCAGTCGCACGGAAACTGGGAATAGATGAGGTTGAAGCCGGGATTCTGCCGGATGGCAAAAAAGCAGTGATAACCCGACTGAAAGCGTCTGGCCATGTGGTTGCGATGGCCGGAGACGGTGTGAATGATGCCCCGGCGCTGGCAGCGGCTGACGTGGGTATAGCCATGGGAACGGGTACAGATGTGGCAATAGAAAGTGCTGGCGTTACCCTTCTCAAAGGCGATTTGATGATACTCAACAGGGCCCGTCATCTGTCAGAAATCACCATGAAAAATATCCGGCAGAATCTGTTTTTTGCGTTTATCTACAATGCTCTTGGGGTGCCTGTAGCTGCAGGTCTGCTTTATCCTGTGTATGGAATACTGCTGTCGCCAGTTATTGCGGCGGCGGCTATGGCCCTTTCCTCCGTTAGCGTCATTGCAAATGCGTTGCGTCTGAAAAGTGTCAGGCTCGGGAAATAACCCTGAATGAAGGGTCTGTTACTAACAGAAGGAGTCCGGTATGAAAAGTACCACCTATGCGCTTATTGCTGTCGCCGCGATTGCGGCATTTGCCCTCCTGCGCGAACACTGGTCACATGTGGCAGGTTACTGGCCATATCTGTTATTGCTGGTCTGCCCGCTAATGCATCTTTTCCACGGCCACGGAGGGCATGGAGATCATCAACATCAAGGAAGTGAAAACGATAAAAAAAATTAATCCGGCAGACGGGGCCGCGTCGCGGCCCCGTTATCAGTCCAGGTATCGTTCGTAGTCTCTGGCATGCGCAAAGGCATGCTGTTCAAGTTTGTTATCAGCGGGTGCCGCTGCCCGGAACGCCAGTGAGTTAACAGGATTGTTATTGATGACCAGCTCGTAATGCAGATGAGGACCGGATGAACGTCCGCTGTTACCGGATAACGCAATAGCGTCTCCCCGGGTAACCCTGGCCCCTTTAGTAACGAGTATTTTATTGAGGTGGAGATAGCGAGTTTTAACACCGGCTTTTCCCGTTACTTCAACAAAATATCCCATGGTACTGTTGTATTCGGCCCGGGTGATTTTTCCGTCGATGACGCTGACTATTTTCGTGTTCATGGGCATGGAATAATCAATGCCATTATGGGGACTCACTTTTCCCGATACCGGGTTAAGTCTTGCAGGATTGAAAGGCGAACTGAGTCTTGCTGTGGCCGGTAACGGATAATCGAGACTGCCTTTCCCGGAAGTATCGGAAAGGTTATAGAACTTTTTATCTGATATACGATACGCCGTGTAATTAAATGAACCGGACGTAAATTTATAGGCCACGACACGTGATTTTCCCGCTTTCTTTTGCAGTACGAGTTTTAATGATTCATTTTTTTTCAAATGCCGCAGATTAAACCGGGAAGGCAAGGAGCGCTGAAGAGTAGCGATCTCGTTCGATTCCAGCCCCGAGCGGGTGGCTGAAAGGTAGGCATTTTCTTTTACGACATCGGTAGAATACATTTACTGGAATTCGCCGTTAGCATGAACACTGCGGCGTATGCTAGGGGTTTTCAGGAGGCGTGTCATCTGTCAGTTAATCGGGAGCACCGTTGATGGTCGTCATTTTTGTAACATATCTTGTTTCCCGTTTGCTCCTGAAGCTCTGGGAACTGTATGACCAGCCCGACGGTGATGATTAACGGGACTGAAACAGGTTACGGCAGAGCAATATGGGGCTCATGTCCTGCTACGTAACCCGTCAGTAAAGCCCTGCTGCGCACCTGACGCTAAGCACTAACCCGCCTGCAGTTACCTGGTCGAATACAGCCCGCGAAGCTTTCTTGCCTGCGTCTGATGTGCTTCCGCACCGGCATTATTGACCTGCTCATGCACGAGAGCGGCTTTTTCTCCGGCATTCAGTTCGTTAAAAGAAGAAGACGAGGTCTTTGAATTTGCATCACTGCCGGACAGCATTTTTTTATGTTCCTCAATCATTTTCTGATGCGCATAGGACGCGCTGTTGTTCATAAATGAATGAGCAACAATGGCCCTTTCATGTTCATTCATTTCAGAGAATGAGGGCGTGTTGTTTTTATTAACCCTGTCCGGTAAGTTTTCATGCGTCGAGGAGTTCACATGACTGACGGCTGAGGCATTATTAACAAATCGATGTGCTTCATGGGCAATATCACTGGACTGAGCAAAAGCTGCCCCACAAAATAAAGCTGTAAACGCAGTGGTCGTGATTAATATATTCATGTGTAATTACCTTCTGAGGTACATAAAAGATGTCCTTATGATCATATATAAAAAAATCAACCTGTGGGGAAGATGACGTAAATGTAATACAGCCACGTACATTACACGATTGTAATGAATTTGTTTCTTAAGGTGTGCTAGATTCATTTCATTGTAAGTGGATGAACCAGTAATTTAATTTAAATCGGTTCTCGAATTCTGTCAGTAACCATACTTTAAATAAGGGAATGCGCATGATGTTGAAAACGTCTCGACGAACTTTCCTGAAGGGGTTAACCCTCTCTGGCGTAGCCGGAAGTCTTGGCGTATGGAGTTTCAATGCGCGTTCCAGTCTGAGCCTGCCAGTTGCCGCATCCCTGCAGGGTACTCAGTTTGACCTGACCATTGGTGAAACGGCCGTCAATATCACGGGCAGTGAGCGTCAGGCCAAAACAATCAATGGAGGCCTGCCGGGGCCCGTTCTTCGCTGGAAAGAAGGTGACACCATTACCCTGAAGGTCAAAAACCGTCTTAATGAACAGACGTCCATTCACTGGCACGGCATTATTCTTCCGGCCAATATGGATGGTGTTCCGGGGCTGAGTTTTATGGGCATAGAGCCTGATGATACCTACGTTTACACCTTTAAGGTTAAGCAGAACGGGACTTACTGGTACCACAGCCATTCCGGTCTGCAGGAACAGGAGGGGGTATACGGTGCCATTATCATCGATGCCAGGGAGCCAGAACCGTTTGCTTACGATCGTGAGCATGTGGTCATGTTGTCTGACTGGACCGATGAAAATCCTCACAGCCTGCTGAAAAAATTAAAAAAACAGTCGGATTACTACAATTTCAATAAACCAACCGTTGGCTCTTTTTTCCGCGACGTGAATACCAGGGGGCTGTCAGCCACCATTGCCGATCGGAAAATGTGGGCTGAAATGAAAATGAATCCGACTGACCTCGCGGATGTCAGTGGCTACACCTACACCTATCTCATGAACGGGCAGGCCCCGCTGAAAAACTGGACCGGACTGTTCCGTCCCGGTGAAAAGATACGCTTACGGTTTATCAACGGCTCGGCAATGACCTATTTCGATATCCGTATCCCCGGGCTGAAAATGACGGTCGTGGCTGCAGATGGCCAGTATGTAAACCCGGTTACCGTTGACGAATTCAGGATTGCCGTTGCCGAAACCTATGATGTCATTGTGGAGCCTCAGGGTGAGGCCTATACCATCTTCGCACAATCCATGGACAGGACCGGTTACGCTCGAGGGACACTGGCCACGAGAGAGGGGTTAAGTGCTGCCGTTCCCCCCCTCGATCCCCGTCCTCTGTTGACCATGGAAGATATGGGTATGGGGGGAATGGGACATGATATGGCAGGAATGGACCACAGCCAGATGGGAGGCATGGATAACAGCGGAGAGATGATGTCTATGGACGGTGCTGACCTTCCGGATAGCGGGACATCCTCCGCGCCCATGGATCACAGCAGCATGGCCGGTATGGATCATTCCCGGATGGCCGGAATGCCGGGTATGCAAAGTCATCCTGCGTCAGAAACGGATAACCCACTGGTTGATATGCAGGCGATGAGCGTCTCTCCGAAATTAAATGATCCGGGTATTGGTCTTCGAAATAACGGAAGAAAGGTTCTCACGTACGCGGATTTGAAAAGCCGCTTTGAGGATCCTGACGGACGTGAACCTGGCCGTACCATAGAACTGCATTTAACCGGCCACATGGAAAAGTTTGCCTGGTCATTTAACGGAATCAAGTTTTCAGATGCCGCACCGGTGCTGCTGAAATACGGTGAGCGGCTCAGGATCACGCTGATCAACGATACCATGATGACTCACCCCATTCACCTGCATGGTATGTGGAGCGATCTGGAAGATGAAAACGGTAATTTCATGGTTCGTAAACACACAATAGATGTTCCCCCTGGTACAAAACGCAGTTACAGAGTGACAGCAGATGCGCTTGGCCGCTGGGCGTATCACTGCCATTTGCTCTATCACATGGAAATGGGAATGTTTCGTGAAGTCCGGGTGGAGGAATGATACGAATGAAGAGAAATTTGAAGGCCATACCTGTTCTGGTCGCCGGTTTGTTTACCTCACAGCTTTCTATTGCGGCGGGCTCCGTCTCTACAGATCCCCACGCCGGGCACGACATGTCTGCCATGCAGATGCCAGCAGATGAGAATTTCACTGAGATGACGTCAATGGAGCCCATTGTAACTGAGAGCAGAACGCCAATTCCGCCTGTTACCGATGCCGACCGGAAGGCTGCATTCGGCAATTTACAGGGGCATGCGATTCACGACAGTGCGATTAATTATCTGGTTCTGCTGGATCAACTGGAATGGCAACGGTCGGATAACACCAACAATTTCAGCTGGAGTGTTAACAGCTGGATTGGAGGCGACACAGATCGGATTTGGCTAAAGAGTGAAGGTGAACGAAGCAATGGGGAAACGGAGGCGGCTGAAGCGCAGTTACTCTGGGGACATGCGGTTGGCCCATGGTGGGATTTGGTTGCGGGTGTCAGGCAGGATTTCAGACCTGCTTCTGCCCGGACCTGGGCTGCTGTCGGTTTTCAGGGGCTGGCACTCTATAATTTTGAGTCTGAAATTACGGGTTTTGTCAGTAATGGCGGAAAAGCAGCCCTTCGTCTGGGAGGAGAATACGACGTTTTACTGACTAACCGGCTCATACTCCAGCCATCCTATGAGGTGAATTTCTACAGTCAGGATGATGAATCGCGGGGTCGCGGCAGGGGACTGACTGACACAGAGCTGGGGCTCCGGCTGCGCTATGAAATACGCCGTGAGTTTGCACCCTATATAGGCGTTTCCTGGAATCAACTTTACGGGAAAACATCCGATATGGCGAAAAGAGAAGGTGAGAAAGACCATCAGGTAGTATTCCTGGCGGGAGCCAGAATCTGGTTTTAACGCCCTGATATAAAACACTCAACTAAACAGGTAAATAAAATGTCGATTTTAAATAAAGCCATTCTTACAGGTGGCCTCGTTATGGGCGTTGCTTTCTCTGCTATGGCCCATCCGGAATTAAAAAGCTCTATGCCACAGGCTGATTCAGCCGTAGCGGCCCCGGAAAAGATTCAGCTTAATTTCTCGGAAAATCTGACCGTGAAATTCTCAGGTGCAAAATTAACGATGACGGGTATGAAAGGCATGTCATCACATTCTCCGATGCCGGTCGCGGCAAAAGTGGCGCCAGGCGCTGACCCTAAATCGATGGTCATTATTCCGCGAGAGCCTTTACCCGCTGGCACTTATCGTGTTGACTGGCGCGCAGTTTCTTCAGATACGCACCCTATTACCGGTAATTACACCTTTACAGTGAAGTAATATTATGAACGACCTGATTATGATTGTTATTCGTTTTCTTCTTTATCTGGATTTGATGGTAATATTTGGATTGCCATTTTTTCAGATATATGGAATAAGCGGTGTCAGACATGAAACCTATAACCTGACTAATTTCAGGTCGTTTATAACCTTTGCTGTTGTTACAGGCATCATTCTTACTGGCATTAATATGCTCCTGGTATCTAATGCCATGAGTGGAGTAACTGACCTCAGAGAATTATCCATCCATGTTATCGAGATGGTGATAGAAGAAACTGATGTGGGTATTAGCTGGATTGTCAGGCTCTGTGCCCTGTTTACCACACTCGGTGCTTTGTTCCTTTACACTAATAAGAGAGTATTGTCCTGCCTGCTGATGACGATGAGTGGGGGCGTGGCGCTGGCTACACTTGCCTGGGGAGGACACGCCGTTATGCATGACGGTCTGCATTACTATCTCCATTTACTGAGCGATCTGACCCATCTCGGCGCTGCAGGTGCCTGGACAGGTGCTCTGGTTGCATTTGCTATCCTGCTGATGCGCAGAAACGAGCATAATGCACAGAGCGTCATTGTGATATCTGACTCCCTGGCAAAATTTGCCACGGCAGGAACGGTGATTGTTGTAGCCCTGATCCTGAGTGCGCTGGTCAACTATCTGTATATTGCTGAGGGTAACTTAACTCCCTTATTCAACAGTTCCTGGGGGAGGATATTGCTTGCCAAGACGGCTCTGTTTGTTCTGATGCTTCTTCTGGCTGCAGCAAACCGGTTTCACCTGGGTCCCCGGCTTGAAGTTATGGTCAGGGAAGGGAATTATGATCGCAGCGTTGCCCTGATGCGAAACAGCATCCTGACAGAATTCGTTGTTGCGATTATCATTCTGGGCGCCGTAGCGTGGCTCGGAATGCTTGCTCCGTCTCAGGTCAGCTAGGGGACAACCAACGCTCACGCGTGAGATTTTTACTTTCATATCAGCGAGTTGACCATGCAGCGTATTTTAATCGTTGAAGACGAACAAAAAACAGGTCGTTACCTGCAGCAGGGACTGGTTGAGGAAGGCTATCAGGCCGATCTCTTTAATAATGGCCGCGATGGTCTTGGGGCCGCGTCGAAGGGACAGTATGATTTGATAATACTGGACGTGATGCTGCCTTTCCTCGACGGGTGGCAAATCATCAGCGCACTGAGGGAGTCCGGGCACGAAGAACCGGTCCTGTTTTTAACCGCAAAGGACAACGTGCGGGACAAAGTGAAAGGACTGGAGCTTGGCGCAGATGACTACCTGATTAAGCCCTTTGATTTTACGGAGCTGGTTGCACGTGTAAGAACCCTACTGCGCCGGGCACGCTCGCAGGCCGCAACAGTCTGCACCATCGCCGATATGACCGTTGATATGGTGCGCCGGACCGTGATCCGTTCGGGGAAGAAGATCCATCTCACCGGTAAAGAATACGTTCTGCTTGAGTTGCTGCTGCAACGCACCGGAGAAGTGTTACCCAGGAGTCTTATCTCGTCCCTGGTCTGGAACATGAATTTTGAAAGTGATACGAATGTGATTGATGTCGCCGTGAGACGTCTGAGAAGTAAAATTGATGATGACTTTGAGCCAAAACTGATCCATACCGTTCGCGGTGTCGGATATGTCCTGGAGATCAGAGAAGAGTGAGGTTCAAAATTTCCCTGACCACACGCCTGAGCCTGATTTTTTCTGCGGTGATGCTTACGGTATGGTGGTTATCAAGTTTTATCCTGATTAGCACCCTTAATGGCTATTTCGATAATCAGGACCGCGATTTTCTGACAGGTAAACTTCAGCTCACCGAAGAGTTTCTTAAAACAGAGACGTTCCGGAACAAAACGGATATTAAGTCATTATCAGAAAAAATAAACGATGCGATGGTAGGGCACAATGGTTTATTCATTTCTATAAAAAACATGGAAAATGAAAAAATTGTTGAACTCTATGCCAAAAATTCTGTTGTTCCAGCGGTCCTGCTTAATAAGTCGGGTGATATTCTCGACTATATGATCCAGACGGAAGAAAATAACACCGTGTACCGCAGTATCTCGCGACGGGTTGCCGTGACGCCGGAACAGGGTAAAAGCAAACATGTCATCATTACGGTTGCCACGGATACTGGGTATCACACCCTGTTTATGGACAAACTCAGTACCTGGCTGTTCTGGTTCAATATCGGTCTGGTCTTTATTTCTGTTTTTCTGGGCTGGCTGACCACACGTATTGGTCTGAAACCGTTACGGGAAATGACCAGTCTGGCTTCCTCCATGACTGTACACAGCCTGGATCAGCGTCTAAATCCCGATCTGGCTCCGCCGGAAATCTCTGAGACCATGCAGGAGTTCAATAATATGTTTGATCGCCTGGAGGGGGCATTCCGGAAACTGTCAGATTTCTCGTCTGACATCGCGCATGAGCTGCGCACACCAGTCAGTAATCTGATGATGCAGACGCAGTTTGCACTGGCTAAGGAAAGGGATGTTTCGCATTACCGCGAAATTTTATTCGCTAACCTGGAAGAACTGAAAAGGTTGTCACGAATGACCAGTGACATGCTTTTTCTGGCACGTTCAGAGCATGGTCTGCTGCGGCTGGATAAACATGATGTGGATCTGGCAGCCGAACTGAATGAATTACGTGAGTTGTTCGAGCCCCTGGCAGACGAAACAGGAAAGACAATCACGGTTGAAGGAGAGGGCGTTGTTGCCGGAGACAGCGATATGCTCCGACGTGCTTTCAGTAACCTGCTTTCCAATGCAATCAAGTATTCTCCCGATAACACCTGTACAGCGATACACATTGAGCGTGACAGTGACTGTGTGAACGTGATGATTACGAATACGATGTCCGGCCAGGTTCCCGCTAATCTGGAACGTTTGTTTGACCGGTTCTATCGCGCAGACTCATCAAGGTTCTACAACACGGAAGGCGCGGGGCTGGGATTATCAATTACAAGGTCGATCATTCATGCTCACGGCGGCGAGCTGTCAGCAGAACAGCAGGGGCGGGAAATTGTGTTCAGTGTGCGTCTGTTAATGGATTAATACCGTTATTCAGGAGAAACCCGGAAGGTGACAAAAATGTCATCGTTCAGTCACGCGATAAACAGAGGCGGTTTTTTATAATCAGCCATAAATCAGGACAGCGTGATAATTCAATCGCCCGATTCCTGGCGTGATGATCAACCAGCCCTGAGATCAAATGCTTTCTCTGTTATAAGCATTGATTGTTCGGGTATGAAAACACCGGAGACCCAACCATGAAAAAGATCCTTGTATCCTTTATTGCCATGATGGCTGTCGCTTCATCTGCCTGGGCTGCAGAGACAATGAACATGCATGACCAGGTAAATAATGCCCAGGCGCCTGCCCATCAGATGCAATCATCCGCTGAAAAAAGTGCAGTTCAGGGGGAGAGCATGAAAATGATGGATATGAGCGGTCACGATCAGGCCGCAATGTCCCATGAAATGATGCAAAACGGCAATTCTGCCGCCCATCAGGACATGGCTGAAATGCATAAAAAAATGATGAAAGCCAAACCTGAGAACACCGAAGAAACTGCTAAGCCATTTTCCGAAATGAGCGAGCATGAGAAAGCCGCTGTTGTGCATGAGAAGGCGAATAATGGCCAGTCTTCCGTTATTCATCAGCAACAGGCGGAAAAGCATCGCAGCCAGATCACCCAGAATTAACCCGCAGCTCCACTTGTCAGACCCTCATTTGACGCCGAAGTCACTGGCTTACGCTCCCGTCCGGGAGCGTTTTTTTTATAAGCGAAATGAATAATAATGAAAGAGTCCATACACAATGTTTTTTTTGGTCATGTCGACCTCACAATTAACTTATATTGTTTGAGAATCCTGTTCCCCGGTCATCTCCAGGGTGCATGTCGCGCCGTATCCTGAGACTGGCTGAGAATACGAATGACCGTAACCATAGAATGTGATGATACAAAATAGATCGTATGCCGGTTCTACCGGCAGTGTGCAGATATCGTCTCCCAGCTCTGCACAATGCGTGCCGATATCATGCATGGCCAGCACATCAAATACTGCAGCTATACGACCGATCTATGCATCCGCCTGAACAACCCCGATCTGTCTTTAGCTGAAGTCCCAGATGGCCTCCAGATCCTCTTCTGCTTTGGGTGTCAGCTCAATCTCTTTCATTTGCCACCCTGGCCCTGACATTCCTCAGGAATGCATTCTTGTTCCATGGTTTCGCCTGATGTAGCCCCCTGAAACACCGGACAGTAGCTGTATCTCCAGATAAGAGATAGGCTTGAATATATGTCTAACACTAACGCCAATTTTGAGATGACCGGGATCCTGTTAGGGCAAGAAGTCCGTAAACGTAAAACTCCTCAGGAGAAGATCGCCATTATCCAGCAGACGATGGAGCCGGGTATGAATGTCTCCCATGTCGGCCGCCTGCATGGTATCCAGCCCAGCCTGCTGTTTAAGTGGAAGAAGCAATATCAGGAAGGCAGCCTCACCGCAGTTGCGGCTGGAGAGGAAGTCGTTCCTGCTTCTGAGCTTACTGCTGCTCTGAAGCAGGTCCGGGAGCTTCAGCGCCTTCTGGGCAAGAAGACGATGGAAGTTGAGATCCTGAAAGAAGCCGTGGAGTACGGTCAGTCGCGAAAATGGATAGCGCACGCGCCCTTGTTGCCAAAGGACGGGGAATAGCCATGGTCAGTCGGACCATGGGCGTGTCGCGTGCGCAACTGTCACTGCGGATTAACCGTTCTGCCGACTGGCAGGACAGGCGCTGTAACCGGCGTAATGAAGAAGCAGACGCAGAAATACTGTCGGCTATCCTCAACATTATCAGCGATATGCCGAGTTATGGTTATCGACGCGTGTGGGGCATCCTGCGCAAGCAACGTCGCACAGAGGGACAGCCACCTGTGAATGCCAAACGGCTTTACAGGATAATGAGCGAGCATAACCTGTTGTTGTTGCATCACAAACCAGAGCGACCGAAGCGTGAACATAAGGGCAAGATAGCGGTGGCAGAAAGCGATATGCGCTGGTGTTCAGATGGCTTCGAGTTCGGCTGCGACAACGGCGAAAAACTGCGGGTAACGTTCGCGCTGGACTGCTGCGACCGTGAGGCCATAGACTGGGTAGCAAGCACGGGAGGCTATGACAGTTCGACCGTGCAGGATGTGATGCTGAGGTCGGTGGAAAAGCGCTTCGGCGACAGGTTGCCCGACACAGCGGTGCAGTGGCTGACGGATAACGGTTCAGCGTATACCGCGTATGAAACGCGGAGGTTCGCGAGAGAGCTGAATCTGGAGCCCTGCACGGCTTTGTTGAATAAATCGAACTTTTGCTGAGTTGAAGGATCCGATCACGCATCTTCCCGACAACGCAGACCGTTCCGTGGCAAAGCAAAAGTTCAAAATCACCAACTGGCCCACCTACAATAAAGCCCTCATCAACCGTGGCTCCATAACTTTCTGGCTGGATGATGAAGCTATTCAGGCCTGGTATGAGTCAGCAACACCTTCTTCACGAGGCAGACCTCAGCGCTATTCTGACCTTGCCATCACGACTGTGCTGGTCATTAAACGCGTATTCAGGCTGACCCTGCGCGCTGCGCAGGGTTTTATTGATTCCATTTTTACACTGATGAATGTTCCGTTGCGCTGCCCGGATTACACCAGTGTCAGCAAGCGCGCAAAGTCGGTTAATGTCAGTTTCAAAACGTTCACCCGGGGTGAAATCGCGCATCTGGTGATTGATTCCACCGGGCTGAAGGTCTGTAAGCGTTAACCGGACGCCGTATTGATACTGGTCAGGCAGGTATAGCCACGTTCCACGGCAGAAGTTCACCAACCTCAAGGCGTTTGGTGAAGAGGCACAGTCCATCCGCATCTGCCCAGAGAATTTTGACGGTATCACCCCGGCGGCCACGGAAGATGAACAGGTGGCCGGAGAAGGGGTTCTCATCCAGTACGTGCTGTATCTGCTCGCCCAGACCGTTGAAGGATTTACGCATGTCGGTGGCGCCGGCGACCAGCCAGATACGGGTGCCAGACGGGAGGGAGATCATCGTCCCCTCCCGGTCAGTTCGCGAAGCAGTGTTTTCAGGATAGCGGGAGATAAGTTCCCTGTCAGGCGCAGACTGGCGCTCCCGACAGCCACTTCGCAGGTCATCACCTCACCGTAAGCGGAACCGGATGGTTCATAGTGTGGTACTGCATGATGTGACAGGGACATGTCAGATACCACAACAGGGATGACAGCATCAGGTTTACTGACTGAACGTTGTATTTCATCGGGCAAAAGGTGGCTGTAGCGCTGGCGCCGGCTTTGTTGAATAAATAAGATTTCGTGCGAACGACCCTGTAGCTGGCTGGATTTTCAGGCAATACGCACACTTTCTGGCATCCCAGCCTTTGTCATCCTGTTCAACGCACGCACCATGGCCATAGCTTCCGCTACCTGACCATCGTAGTCACGCAGCGTCAGTGAATCTCCCAACAACTGCTTCATTCTGTACATTGCCGTTTCCGCTATCGAGCGACGGTTATATTCCGTTGTCCATTTCCACCGTGCATTGCTTCCGCTCAGCCGCTGATTAGCAACGGCACGGTTGCGGTCTGCGTACTCACCGGGCCAGTAACCTGCTCCTTTTCGGGGAGGAATAAGCGCGCTGATTTTTTTGCGGCGCAGTTCATCGTGACAGAGCCGGGTATCGTAAGCCCCGTCTGCCGCGGCTGCCCTGATTTTTCTGTGAGTCTGCCGGATAAGGCCCGGGAAGGCTTCTGAGTCCGTGACGTTATTCAGCGACAGGTCTGCACAGACAACTTCATGTGTGTTGCTGTCAACAGCAAGATGCAACTTTCGCCAGATACGACGGCGCTCTTTGCCGTGCTTTCTGACTTTCCATTCGCCTTCACCAAAGACCTTCAGCCCGGTGGAATCAATCACAAGGTGTGCGATTTCACCCCGGGTGGACGTTTTGAAACTGACATTAACCGACTTTGCCCGCTTACTGACACTGGTGTAATCCGGGCAGCGCAACGGAACGTTCATCAGGGCAAAAATGGAATCAATAAAACCCTGCGCAGCCCGCAGGGTCAGCCGGAATACGCGTTTAATCACCAGAACGGTGGTGATGGCGAGATCAGAATAGCGCTGGGGCCTTCCCCGTGATGAAGGCGTTGCCGACTCATACCAGGCCTGAATCGCCCCATCATCCAGCCAGAAAGTGAGGGAGCCACGGTTGATGAGAGCTTTGTTGTAGGTGGACCAGTTGGTGATTCTGAACTTTTGCTTTGCCACGGAATGGTCTGTGTTGTCGGGAGGATGCGTGATCTGATCCTTCAACTCAGCAAAAGTTCGATTTATTCAACAAAGCCTGTCTGGCTATGCGGAAAGCA
>OGES01000929.1_pt1 | contig 25900 bp, 16 predicted proteins | sample 1570711 | NCBI WGS metagenome assembly OGES01 (sample SAMEA2582133, study PRJEB24529) | metagenome | biome: Human gut stool | place: China | collected 2011 | reverse complement strand
CTCCTATATGGATAAAAAGCTTCCATACCTGGATGCTCGGACTTGCCGCCCAATGGCTGGGAGTGAATCAAACCCAAGCAAACAGCGTAGCCCCGATACTTATCAGCGAAGAGCAAGGGCGGCATAAATCCACTTTCTGCCGCATGCTAATGCCGCCACAACTGGCCCGTTATTATTCGGATAATCTGAAATTAACCGCACAAGGCAATCCCGAACGCCTCCTAGCCGAGATGGGATTACTGAACATGGACGAATTTGACAAATACGGAGCGCAAAAGATGCCGTTACTGAAAAATCTGATGCAAATGTCCAACCTCAACATCTGCAAAGCCTATCAGAAAAATTTCCGGCCGTTACCTCGTATCGCCTCTTTCATCGGAACGAGCAACCGGACTGACTTACTGTGCGATCCGACAGGCAGCCGCAGATTCATCTGCATTGAAGCGGAACATGATATTGACTGTACCGGAATAGAATATTCACAAATCTATGCCCAACTGAAAGAGGAATTGCTTGCAGGTGCCCGCCACTGGTTCAATAAGGAGGAAGAACATGCTTTGCAATATCATAACATGGCATACTATCATGTCAACCCTATAGAAGACATTGTACGCAACACATACGCACCTGCCACGTTGAACGAACCGGATTGCTTGTCACTCTCCGCTGTTATTATTCATCAGGAATTAAAAAAGAGATTTCCCGCCGTGCTTCGCAACTGTACACCTATCCAACTGGCGCAAATTCTGACCGCAGCAGGTATCAGCCGACAGCATACGAGATTGGGTAATGTGTATTTGGTGAAGAAGGTGAAAGGTTGTGAAGAGTGAGAATGATACTGCTTGTTCACATAAGATGTCTGTGAATAAGGTAGTTATATCTTTGTGACGACTGTGAATAACAGCATATGTCATTATAATCAGAAAGTAATAAATAATCAAGCCTCGGACATATTTTGATTGGTAATGACTTTAGTTCCAATAATATTGTTACTAATCGAAGTATTTCTTGTTTTTATATTCTTCTTTAAGGCTAGTCTTTATACCTTGTTGCATTTTATTTTCTATTTTGTAAGCCGGCAAGGTCTGCGTTTCTGAAAAAAACAATATATTTGCATCCATAATTATCGCAAAAGTAAGTAGTTACGGCGATTTTTGTGAATTCTGTTTCCTTTTTTCGCAGGTAATGTGACAGTATGAACGATAAAATTGACACCATAGTAGCGGGAGTAAACCGGAAGGATGAAAAGATGTGGGGCGATTTCTACGATCGTTTTTATGCTGCTTTATGTGTTTATGTTTCCAAGATATTGCCAATTCCCGATGCAGTTGAAGATTTGGTACAGGAAGTCTTTATTTCCGTATGGGAGGGTAAGCGTACCTTCTCTGATATTAAAGAACTTACCAATTATCTTTATCGTGCCTGTTATAATAATACCTTATTATATATACGCAATAATCAGATTCATGACAGTATTCTAAGTTCCCTTGCTGAAGAATGTCGGCAAGACGAGGATATGATTTATGCATTGACAGTGAAAGAAGAGATCATCCGTCAGTTGTATTTCCATATTGAAGAACTTCCGCCTGAGCAACGCCGGATCATTCTGTTGAGAATCGAAGGGTATACTTGGGAAGAAATAGCGGAACGTCTGGAAATAAGTATCAATACCGTTAAAACTCAAAAGAGCCGTAGCTATAAATTTCTTCGTGAAAAGCTGGGAGACTCTATTCATTCTATAATTCTCTGTTTATTTTTCTAAAAAGAAATAAAGTCAATTTGATACTTCTTTGTCTTTTTATTGATTGATTAAGATTTGTTTTCTTTGTTAAATGTAACCGTATTTCTTCATTTTGATAGCATAATGCTATATCTTTCTCTTTAAAATCCCTCGTTGGATATTCCTTCTCCAAAAAAAGATCATCTTTTTGTCACCCTTTTCTATGAGTTATGTATAGTTATAATAAAGCAAGGATGAAATTGCAATTTAATTAAAAAATAGATAATAAGATGAATAAGTTCGAAAATATATATCAAGATGCTGCTTTAATGAGAAAGTTTCTTTTGGGAGAAGCGAATGAAGCAGAACGGAAAGAGCTTGAAAAACGATTGGCGGAATGCCCGGACTTAAAGAAAGTGTATGAGCAGTTGCAGAATGGTGAAACATTGAAGGCTGCGTTTGGAGAATATAAAGATTATTCATCAAAGAAAGCTTATCAATCTTTCCTTCAGAAAATCGGACGAATGGAGAAGAAGGAACGTAAGCCTTCTATTTCCCGGGTTTGGTGGTATGCTGCTGCGGCTGTCATAGTTCTGGCTGCCGGCCTTTCATTCTATATGTCGAATTTCTATTCGGCAGTAGAGGAGAAGAGAGTTCTTATTCAGCCGGGTACACAACAGGCGCAGTTAACGTTACCTGACGGTAGCATTATTGATGTGGATAAAAAAGAAGTGAATGTGGTAGTAGATGGCGTTCAAGTAAAATATAAGAAAGGAGTGTTGTCTTATCAACCAACCGTTACAACACAACATGAGGAAGAAAGTACCGAAGAAAAGCCGGTTAAATCCAATGAGTTGGTTATACCGCGTGGGGGTGAAAATACCGTAATCCTGGCGGATGGAACTACTGTTCATTTGAATGCCGGCTCCAAGTTAACTTATCCGGTACGTTTTGCAGGTAAGCGGAGAGTTGTGGCATTGGAAGGCGAGGCCTATTTTGATGTCGTGAAAGACGAAACACGGCCGTTCATCGTGCAGACTCATCTTGGAGAGGTAACTGTGCTTGGTACTGCCTTCAATATCAATGCTTATACCGATGCGTCTGTTTACACAACGTTGGTACACGGAAAAGTACAGTTCTCTTCATCAAGCATCGGAACTATTATTCTTTCGCCGGGGGAGCAGGCTGTGGTTTCTGCCAACGGTTCGGAAAAACGTATGGTAGATCTGGATGAATATGTCGGTTGGGTAGACGGGAGGTATGTCTTTAATAACCGCCCTTTAGGAGAGATAATGCAGACATTCGAACGTTGGTACGACATACAGGTTTATTATGAGACTCCCCATTTGCGTGACATTACTTATAGTGGTAATTTGAAACGCTATGGAACAATAAATTCATTCCTGGATGCACTGGAACTGACAGGGGATCTGACTTATAAAATCAGTGGAAGGAACATATTGATATATGATAAGGTAGAAGAATTGGAATAATATAGAATAGTTAGAATATTAGGTACACAAAAGTTTAATTATTAATTTATGAGAGAAAAACGATGGCTGCTATGTTTTCTAGTGGCAATGTGCTGTACGTTTAGTGCATGGGCATTACCGTCACAAGACAAGACGGTGACTTTGAAACTGCACAATGTCTCTATAGAGACTGTCTTGGATGCAGTGAAGAAACAGACAGGTGTGAATATGTTATATAATTCACAAATGTTCAAGGGTGTTCCTTCGGTATCACTTGATGTGAAGAACGAGAGATGGGATACAACTCTTAAATTAGTGTTGAATCCTCAAGGGTTTGACTATGTGATGAAAGACGGTATTGTTGTCATTCGAAAACAAAAGCGTGAAAACCGTGTCCGTGGTATGGTGACAGACTCACATGGAGAGCCGATTCCCGGAGCTAGTATTATTGTTAAAGGTACCCGTACAGGTACTTCTACCAATATTGAAGGTGAATTTACTTTGGACGTAAAAAGTGATAAGGTGGTGTTGGAAGTTTCTTTTATAGGTATGAAGAAGCAAACTGTCCAAGTGGATGCTACTCGTCGGAAAACGGTTGAAATTACATTGGTGGATGATGTCAAAACATTGGAAGATGTGGTTGTGACCGGATATAGCAATGTACGTAAATCCAGTTTTACGGGTAGTTCGACTCAGATTTCGGGTGATGACTTGCGTAAGGTGTCACAGACAAATATAATTGGGGCGATCCAGTCATTCGATCCCTCTTTCCGTTTGGTAGATAACGTACAATTTGGTTCTGACCCGAATGCTTTACCAGAAATGTATATTCGTGGACGTTCCGGTTTTGGCGTTAAAGAACTGGATAAAGATCAGCTTTCAAAATCAAATTTGGAGAATAATCCTAATTTACCAACTTTTATCATGGACGGTTTTGAAGTAAGCATTGAGAAGGTATATGACTTGGATCCTACCCGTATTGAGAGTTTGACGGTTTTGAAAGATGCTGCTGCTACTGCTATGTATGGTTCACGTGCTGCTAATGGAGTGGTGGTAATTACTACTGTTGCTCCGAAAGCAGGAGAGGTTCGTGTCTCTTATAACTTTACAGGAACGTTGGAGATGCCCGATTTACGGGATTATAATTTGGCAAATGCATCGGAGAAGCTGGAAATAGAGCGTCTCGCAGGATTATTTGATAAAGGACAAGCTAACATTCCATCGACTGCGGTAGGGATGAACAACTATTATAAGAAATATGCTTTAATTCAAAAAGGAGTAGATACGGATTGGATGTCTATTCCACTTCAAAATTCTTTCAATCATAAGCACAGTATTTACTTAGAGGGAGGAACACCTAATTTGCGTTATGGTGTGGACGGTTCATTTAATATAGCAGATGGTGTGATGAAGGGTACAGAACGTAATCGCTATAGTGCAGGCTTCTCTTTGGATTATCGCATCAAGAATTTGCAAGTAAGAAACTATGTATCTTTCGGGCATACGAAATCGAAAGAATCTCCGTATGGTTCGTTTAGTGATTTTAGCGGACTACAGCCTTATGACTCTCCTTATAAAGATGATGGAACACTCCGGGAGAAACTCACATATTCGAAAATTAGCGGACGTGACAATAATAATCCGCTATATGAAGCAACTTTGGGTAATTATAATTGGAACTCTTATGATGAGGTTATTGATAATTTGAGCTTTAACTGGTACCTGAATGATTACTGGACGGTTAAAGGGCAGTTCAGTGTAACGAAGAAATATTCCAAATCAGAGAAGTTTATTGATCCGCTTTCAAGTAAGACTAGTGTTACAGGTTCAAAAGATAATAATCTTGCCGGTGATTTGTATACGACGAATGGAGAAAGTTTGGATTGGAATTCCAATGCTTTTTTATACTATACACGTAGCTTTAACAAGCAGCACAATTTGAATGTTTCAGCAGGTTGGGAAGCAGCTTCAGGTACCACTGAGAGTACCAATGCTCATTATCGTGGATTTCCGTCGGGTGAGTTTCACTCTCTGAATTATGCGGCGGAAGTATATAAGAAACCTACCCGTACTGAGAATACCACACGAAGGGTTAGCGTATTAGCTTCTGCCAATTATACGTGGAATGATATTTATTTGGTAGACGCTTCTGTACGTTTCGACGGTTCGTCAGAGTTTGGGGCGAATCAGAAGTGGGCTCCTTTCTTCTCTGGAGGTTTGGGTGTTAATATTCATAACTATGATTTCTTCAAAAGTAACGGATATATCAATAAGTTAAAATTACGTGCTTCTTATGGGCGTACCGGTAAAGTTAATTTCCCGGCTTATGCTGCAACGACAATGTATGAAACTTTATTTGATGAATGGTATATAACAGGTTATGGGGCTGTATTGAAAGCTTTAGGTAATAAAGATTTGACTTGGGAAAAGACGGATAAGCTGAGTGTTGGTATCGAAACAAAAACGTTCCATGATCGCCTGACTGTTGATTTCGAGTATTACTATAATAAGACAATCGACTTGGTGAATGATGTCACTCTTTCCCAAACTTCTGGTTTCTCTACTTACAAAGATAATATGGGACAAGTTGCCAACAAAGGCGTAGAATTAAAACTTCGTGCGGATATTTATCATGACAGAAACTGGAATGTGGCGTTATGGGGAAATATGGCGCACAATAAGAATGAGATTCTGAAGATTTCCGACTCTCAGAAAGCATATAATGAGAGAGTGGCCGCTTATTATAAAAATGAAGCACTTTATCAAGAAACATTAGGGCTGTCTCATGGTGCGGAATATTCGGTACCACTGCCACAGTATGAGGAAGGAGCTTCTCTGACTTCAATTTGGGCTGTACGTTCATTGGGCATTGATCCTACTACGGGTAAAGAGATCTTTTTGAACCGTGATGGCTCTATAGCTGATAAGTGGAATGCTGCGCAGGAGGTTGTAGTTGGAAATACAGAACCTAAATGTAGTGGTGCTTTCGGGTTGAACCTGTCGTATAAGAATTGGACTCTGTTTGCTTCATTTCTTTATGAGTGGGGTGGACAGGAATACAATCAAACATTGGTCAACAATGTGGAAAATGCGGACTTAGTGAACAAGAATGTCGATTTACGCGTATTGACGGACAGATGGAAAAAACCGGGTGACATAGCTCAGTTTAAGGATATTAAAGACCGGGGGATGACTACTTTGCCAACATCACGTTTCGTGCAGGATAAAGCATTGGTTCGATTGAATTCATTGAATGTCAGCTATGATTTTAACCGTGACTGGATAAAAAAACATCTCCGCATGAATCTGCTTCGTCTGGAAGCTTCTACGAGCGACTTGATAAACTGGTCCTCTATTAAACAGGAACGCGGATTGAGCTATCCGAGATCTTGGAAAGTGGAATTCTCATTAAAAGCACAGTTCTAAAAAAAGAAGAAAAAATGAAAAAGATATATACAATAATATTTGTGTCATGTCTAGCAGCTATCTCGTTCAGTTCTTGTAGTGACTGGCTGGACGTGAGACCCGCGGATGAGATAAAGGAAGAATATTTGTTTGAGACAGGAAACGGCTATCGTACAGCCTTGAACGGTATATACCGGAAGTTGGCGACTTTCGATTTATATGGTAGTAATCTGAGTTGGGGATTGATAGATGGCTGGGGACAGGTATATGACTTGGACAAAGCTCCCGACAGCGGTGGTGGTAAAGCTATGAAGAAATTATCGAAGTTTTTGTATAAGAACTCTGAACTTACTCCTACAACAGATGCTATGTGGAGCGCAGCGTGGAATATCATAGCCAATTGTAATAACCTTGCACAGCAGGTGGCAGAGGAAGATACAATGCTGTTCTACAAACGTACGCAGGAGAAAAATATGATTTTAGGAGAAGCTATTGCCTTACGGGCGTATATGCATTTTGATTTGTTACGTATATATGCGCCGTCTTTGGCAATGAATCCGGGAGATAGGCTTTTTATTCCTTATGTGGACAAATATCCATCTTATTTATCCGATCGACAAACAGTCGGTTACTGTTTGGAACGCATCATCGCTGATTTAGTAGAAGCGCAAAAGATTTTGAAGGATGTGGATAAGTCATCAGAGTTTACTTCGGGTAATCGTTTTACTAAGTCTCCTTCCGGAGAAGAACGTTTTGTGTGGTACAGAGGATTCCATCTTAATTATCATGCCGTAACTGCGGAGTTGGCTCGTGTTTACTTATATGCAGGACAATCGGAAAAGGCCTATGAAACAGCGAAGTTACTAATAGATATTAATGCTGATAAAGGTTATTATAAGGCAGTAACAAGTAGTTATAGTGGACCTATGAATATAGAGAATGGGAATATAAAGATGTATGAAGACATTATATTTGCATTATACTCTACAGATCAGACTGATTGGGATTTGGAGATTAATCATGCAAGTGATAATGCTACCAAACCGGATGATGAAAAGTATCTGGCTTTGAGTGATGCTGTGATAACGAAATTCTTCGGTACCGAAAGCGATAAAGACTGGCGTCTTAAGTATCAGTTAGGACCGAATACTTCTTCTTTTTATCGTTCATTGAAGTATAAAAAACAAGATGAAGGTTCTGGTTTTGGTAAAGTGAATAGTACAATGGTGCCTATGATTCGTATGTCTGAAGTATATTATATAGCTGCAGAGGCTATTTATGATACAGATAAGGAATTGGCCAAGACATATCTTAAAACTGTGAAACAAGGGAGAGGTATTAGTTCTCCTGACCTTAGCAAATCGGGTACGAAGCAAGACTTTATTAATCTGATTGTTGATGACGCCCGTCGCGAGTTTATTGGCGAAGGACAGACTTTCTTTTTATACAAGCGTTTGAAACGGAACTTGGAAGGGGCGGATGAAAAGCAGTCCGTAGAATATCCGGCGATTGAAGATAATTTGGTGATGCCATTGCCTGATTCGGAAAGCAATATTTAAATTTTGAAAGATTGAAGATATATGAAAAGAATAAGTTTTTATATAGTCATTGTATTGTTGGGAGTCTCCTTCTTTACTTCTTGTGAGGAGCAAGGATTACTGACCCATACAAATGATGTGTCATATATTGCATTTGAGAAAAATATGACAACAGATACAACAGGTGTATCTTTTAAGTTTTACAATGAAGGTGAAAATGCTAAGATATTATTAGGAGTTACCATTTCTGGAAAAGTACAGGATAAGGATTTGGAGTTTACGGTCAGTGTAGATCCGGAACGAACGACTTTGCCTGCTACCCAATATGAATTGCCAGAGAAGTGCGTAATTAAAGCAGGAGAACTAACCGGAGAAATATTGGTGGTTCTGAAGTATTACGAAAAATTGGATACGAAAGCTGAACTGCTGACGTTACAAGTGAATGACGGTGGTGAGGTTCGTCAAGGTCCGAGTGTCTATTCACGTGCTATTATTTCTGTATCTAATTTGTTGTTTGCACCTGAGTGGTGGACTAGAAACGACGGTGATGTGAATAATCCCTACAACATTGTTGAAGAATGGTATTTGGGGAGGTATTCGGAAAAGAAATATTTAATGTTTTTGGAAGAATTGAAAAAAGACGGGGTGGTATTTGACGGAAAAGATATGTTTATATTGCGTAAATATGCACTGCGTCTGAAAAATAGAATTAAAGATTATAATACTCAACATCCGGATGAACCCATGAGTGATGAGTATGGTAAAATGGAAATTCCTGTTGCCGGATAATTAAAAAACGGAAGAAGTATGAAAAAGATAACAGTTTATATTTTATTACTACTTTTATTGAGTAGCATTTGCAGTTGCCTGGATGATAAAAACAATTATGATTATACACCGATTAATGAACTGAAAGGCACTATTAGTAATATTGAAAAAAACTATAGTGTTGGGATAGATGAAGACTTAGTTATAACACCCACGTTTGAGTTTACAATTGATAAAACAGATCCGGATGTGAGCTACGAATGGAGACTAGACGGAGAATTGTTGAATGTAAAAGCACCTTCGTATACTTTCAATTCTCATAAGATCGGATTGTTTGAACTCACATTTTCCGTCATCGACAATAAAACAGGGGTTAAGTACTCTGCTTCAACTGACATTTTGGTTCGTTCTCCTTATCAGAGAGGATGGGTGGTTTTGTCTGACGTAGATGGAAAGTCAACACTTTCATTTATCAAGATTAAGACCTTGTATGGCGTGTCAGAAACTGTGAATATCTGGGGTGAGAAAGTGGTACGTGATTCTATCGCATATCATTCTGTCGAAAAGTATTTAGTCAAAGATTTAGGAACCAACCCCAAAGGTGTTTTTGAGCATTTGGGTTATCCTAGTACTTTCGGACAGGTAGAGACTGTATATGATGAACTGGTAGTGATGCAAGATCGTTGGGTGGAGCTGAACGGTAATACTTTGGAGCGTGAAGTATATACAGAGGATGAGTTCTATGGGGATTTGCCGGTGGGAGGCTTCAAACCTGTAGAAGCTGCCATGTCTTACTCTGCAAAATTTATTCGTGATGAAAATGGATATATCTATATGCACACGAAGCCGGTTGCAAATGATTTTCATGCTGGAGCCTATATGTCTATTCCACTGTGGAATTATACTAAATTCAGTGCTTTATATCCTGTACAGAAGTTTAAGGACAGAAATATGGATGCGGTTCTGGCTCTCCGTGAAGAGGATAACTCATTGGTAATTATTCGAAATGGAGGTGGGGTGAAGAATAGTTCCAATGATCCGACATTTTATGATAATACGGTGAAGGATACCGGAGAAATAGTTGAATTTGAAGGAGAGGATGCTAAGAACTTTCAGAATATGCGTGATGAAAGTATTGTAACAATGAAAACTGCGTCAGTTAATGTGAATGGCGACATGATGCAAGCATGGGTTGCCTTGATGAAGGGTAACGATATGTCTTATCAATTGCGCTATTTCAGAATGAAGAATAAAAAATGGGATATATATGATTATTATGAAAATGACTTGACGTCATTGAAAAATAAAGAGTATACAGATATGGCTGTATTTGAACAAAAGCAGTATGTTGTTATTGCAATGGGGAATGAATTGTGGTATTGCCAATATGTGAAAGGTGTGGCATCTGCTCCAAAATTGATTCATACATTTGACAAGAAGGTGATTGCTCTTTCATCTAATGATATATATTTGTATCCAAAATATGGAGTTTACAACGGTCAGTTAGGGGTTGCCTTGGAAGACGGAAGTTTCTTTATATATGGGGTGGAAGAGAAGAACAAGCAAGAATCAGGATTGGTTAATGATGTAAAAATAAAACAATTATACCCGAATGAGGAAAGTGAGAAGGAGGGAGATAATAATTTTGGAAAAATAGTGGATGTACTATATAAAATAGGAAATGCTAACCAGATTGTTCAGTATGACCTTTAAAATAACTTGATCTATATAGATTATGCGGGGAATCGCATTGAGTCTTGAATACTTTATGTGATTCTCCTTTGTTTATTTGAATATGAGAAAAAGAATATTATTTATAGTTTTATTTGCTTGGTCAGGCATTCTGCATGCTTTTTCCCAACAGCAGGCCAACTATGAATTGGCAAATGAATTTCAGGCTTTCGGTTTAGGGGGTAATTTTACTGCTAATAGTCTAAATCTCTGGCCGAATGAAATTAATGGAACAGATAAGTTTTGGTTTGAATTTCATACGACTGTCGGGAAGGATTATTATTTTGTAGATCCTGAACGTCGGTTAAAAGAACCATTGTTTGATAAAGGGAAACTGGCATCAGGAATTGCACAGATTACTAGGGGTGTAGTGGACAGGAATAAACTGGAGTTGAGTGATATCAAATTTTCTGAAAACCTGGCTTCTTTTTCTTTTTCTTATAAAGGTAGGAACTATGAATATAATCGCCTGACACACCAGATTGTAGAGAAAAAGAAAGAAAAGAGTCGGTCATTATTTGATCGTTACTCATGGATGAAATATTCGCCAGACAGAAAATATCTTGTGTATGTGAAGAAACACAATCTGTATGTGAAAGGTAATGGGGAGATGGGAATGGATACGACGGAAGTGCAGTTGACCACTGATGGAGTTCGGTATTATTCTTATGCGCATGATGGAGGAACGGACGAAGAAGGAGAAGTCATGTCTGATATCTGTTGGTGCCCCGATTCAAGGCATCTTTATTTAGTACGCGAAGATGAACGTCTGCTTAGAGATTTTTGGGTGATAAATTCGTTGGATGACAGTCCTTCCCTGACTACTTATCGTTATGAATTCCCTGGTGATAAGAATGTAACCCAGAATGAACTGGTTATAGTTGACGTGATTGGGCGTACCGTAAAAAAAATAGATATAAGTAAGTGGCCGGATCAATACATAAATCCTTTGTGTGTGACAAAGGATAGTAAATACCTCTTTTTTGAACGTACGAAACGTACATGGGACGAAGTGGATTTGTGTTCTGTCAACCTCTCTACAATGGAGGTGAAAGAAATAATTCATGAAGTTGACAAACCGTATCGTGATCCGCATGCTCGTAGTGTCGCTATTTTGAATGATGGTAAAGATATTCTTTTTCGTTCGGAGCGTACGGGATGGGGGCATTACTATCATTATGATAGTAATGGAAAGTTGAAGAATGTGATGACTTCCGGTGAGTGGGTGGCAGGTCAGATAGCTTCTATTGATACTTTGGGGCGAACAGTATATCTATATGGATATGGCAGGGAAAAAGATATTAACCCATCTTATTACATGCTCTATAAAGTGCATATTGATAGGGAAGGAGTAACTCCATTAAGTACGGAAGACGGTCAGCATCAGGTTAAATTCCTGAAGTCTAATAGATACTATATTGACACTTATTCAAGAGTGGATATGGAACCTAAAATCATGTTGAAAGATAACAAAGGACAAGGGATTCTTGAATTGGCAAAGCCGGATATTGAATTAGCCTACAAAGCCGGATGGAAAAAACCGGAACGTTTTGTTGTGAAGGCTGCTGATAATATAACCGATTTACATGGAGTAATGTGGAAACCGGCAGACTTTGATTCTACTAAGGTATATCCGATTATTTCTGTAGTATATCCGGGGCCTTACTTTGGTCAAGTTCCTACTTCATTTACCTTAGAAGACAGATGTTGTACCCGTTTGGCGCAGTTAGGTTTTATCGTAATTGCTGTGTCTCACAGAGGAGATACTCCTATGCGTGGAAAGGCATACCATCGGTTTGGTTATGGTAATATGCGTGATTATCCATTAGCTGATGACAAATATGCTATTGAGCAGTTAGCTCGGAGGTATTCATTTATTAATGGTAAGAAAGTCGGTATCTACGGTCATTCCGGTGGAGGATTTATGGCTGCTGCAGCCATCTGTACTTATCCGGACTTTTATAAAGCTGCTGTCTCCTGTTCTGGAAATCATGATAACAATATCTATAATCGTGGGTGGGGAGAATGCTATAACGGTGTGGAGGAAGTGGAAAAAGTAGTAAAAGATAGTTTGGGTAATGAGACAAAAGAGTATGGATACAGGTTCAATGTGAAGCCGAATGCGGAGATTGCCAAGAATTTGAAAGGACACTTAATGCTCGTCACCGGTGATATGGACAAGAACGTGAACCCTGCCCATACTTATCGCATGGCGCAGGCATTGATTGAAGCCGGCAAGGATTTTGATATGCTGGTGATTCCGGGTGCCGGCCATGGATATGGTTCTGCTGATAAGTATTTTGAGAAGAAGATGTACCGTTTCTTTGCCAAGCATTTGCTGGGTGACACTCGTGCAGACTATTGGGGAGATATTAACCGTAACAAATAAGACAATAGATAAGATTTTATGAAAAACTCTCTCTTTAGATATGTGTGCCTGGTGGTTTCATTGTTGATATGTAGCTTTGCCGATGCACAACAGAAAGCGAATTATAAGTTAGCGGAAAAGTTCCGTTTGTTAGAACAGAATCCTATAATAAAGTATTCAACAGAAGTCAAGCCAACGTTTATTAACGGTACGGACTGTTTTTATTATTCGTTTACTACACGTGAAGGAAAGAAGTATTATTATGTAAATCCGAAGAAAAAGGAAAAACGTCTTCTGTTTGATACGGCTGAATTATTGAGTAAAATTGCAGTATATACCAAGAAAGCCTATTCTTCGGCAGATCCATATTTGTCTTTCACTTTCATGAAGGATAACGAAACTATTCGCATAAATTTCGACCGTGGATTGTATACTTACAACATCTACTCGAAAGTGTTGAAGCAGCTTAATGAAAAACCATCTTATGGAAATAGTGATCCGTATTGGATGAAGTATTCTCCAGATAGTCTTTATTTTCTTTATGCCAGCAAGGATAATTTGTATTTTGTTGGGAATCAAAAGAAAGGGCAAGATACCATTCCTATACAACTGACAACGGACGGTGAGCCGAATTATACATTTAACCGTGAAGATGAGGGTAAGCTGGAAGGACGCTTCGGAGCCGAATCTACTCATTGGATTCCAGGTAGCCATCGTTTTTATGCTGTTCGTGAGGATAACAGGAAAGTGCGTGATTTATGGTTAATCAATTCGTTGTCTACTCCATATCCGGCACTGAAAACTTATAAAGCCGAACTGGCAGGCGATAAACATGTCACCCAATATGAATTGTTGATTGGAGATGTCGATACCCGTGAAGTGAAGAAAATCGATATTAATCGCTGGCCTGATCAGTATATTGACATATTGTATATTTCAAAGGACGGGAAGCGTTTGTATTTCCAACGTTATAACCGTCCATGGAACCAGTCGGATATTTGCGAGGTAGACGTAGAAACCGGAAAAGTGCGCGTAGTGATTCATGAAGAAAACAAACCATATCTCGATTATCAGATGCGTAATGTTTCTTTCCTAAATGACGGGAAAGAAATCCTTTTCCGTTCCGAACGTAATGGTTGGGGACACTATTACCTGTATGACACAGCAACAGGAAACTTAAAGAACCAACTGACCGATGGAACATGGGTAGCTGGCCCGGTTACCAAGATTGATACTATCGGGCGTAAGATGTATTTCTATGGTTATGGTCGTGAGAAAGGCATTGACCCTTATTATTACATTCTTTATGAAGCTCAACTGGATCGTCCGAATGCTGTTCGTCTGTTGACTCCGGAGAATGCGTCACATGATGTCAGTATCTCTCCGTCTTACCGATATATGGTAGATTCTTATTCTACTGTTTCGCAGGAACCGGTGAATGTGGTTCGTAATCGGAATGGAAAGGTGATTATGACGTTGGAAAAGCCCGATTTGCAGCCTGTCTATGAGATGGGATGGAAAGCACCGGAACGCTTTAAGGTAAAAGCTGCCGATGGAGTGACCGATTTGTATGGCGTGATGTGGAAACCTGCCGACTTTGACTCGACAAAGGTTTATCCTATCATTTCGAATGTTTATCCGGGACCGTTCTTCGAATATGTGCCGACACGTTTCACTATTAATGATGTTTATAATACCCGTTTGGCTCAACTGGGGTTCATTGTAATCACTGTGGGGCACAGAGGTGGCACTCCGATGCGCGGAAAGGCTTATCATACCTATGGATACAACAATATGCGTGATTATCCGTTGGCGGATGATAAATATGCTATTGAGCAACTGGCTGCCCGTTATCCGTTTATTGATGCCACCAAAGTCGGTATTTACGGTCATTCCGGTGGAGGGTTTATGTCGGCGGCTGCCATTTGTACTTATCCTGATTTTTATTCGGCTGCTGTTTCATCGGCAGGTAATCATGATAATCGTATTTATAATAAAGGCTTTGTTGAGATTCATTTCGGTGTAGATGAGAAGGTGAAAACGACTAAAGATAGTTTGGGAGTAGAAAGTACGATGTATGATTATAGTGTCCGTGTACGTCCGAATCAAGAGTTGGTAAAGAATTACAAGCACGGCTTGTTGCTGTTTACCGGTGCGATGGATAAAACTGTGAATCCTGCTAACACATTGCGTCTGGTGGATGCATTGATTAAGGCTGATAAGGATTTCGAAATGTTTGTATTACCGAAATGTACACATGGATTCTTCGGTGAGTCTGAGGATTTCTTCGAGCATAAGATGTGGCGTCACTTTGCCCGTTTGTTATTGCATGACAACTCGGCTGATTCTGATGTCGATTTGAATAAGGATATGATTAAAGATGACAGGAGAAGATAAGATGAACCGGATATTTGTATATATAGGGATTATAGCAGGATTGTTGCTGGGCGGAAGCTTGTCTGTTGAGGCTCAAAAGAAACCGTTGGATATAGAAGCATGTACATCTTGGAAACGTATTGATGCACCGGATATTTCACCGACAGGCAGATGGGTGACTTACCGTATATCGTTGATGGAATATAATCCGGCTAGCAAGGAAGAAAAAAAACTGCATTTATTCGATTCCCGTACGCGGAAGGAAATATTGCTGAATGGCGATATAGAGCGTCTGGAGTTTTATAATAACGACCAGGGAGCTTTTTATCGGTTGGCAGACTCGGCAGGAGTAATGAAAACATTTTTGTTGTCATTGCCTTCGGGAGTAAAGACCGAATGGAAACATAAAGAGGCTTTTCGTCCTGTGGAAGGGACCCCTTACTCAATCTCTGTAACTAATGTGCCGAAAGATACGGTAAATCATGTTCCGGCTTTTAACAGGCTGGTGGTACGTCATCTGAAGACAGAAGTTGTTTTTCATATTGACAGTATCGGCTATCATACATTATATGACGGAGGACGTTCTATTCTTTTCATTCGTAAAAAGTCAGACAGGAACGAGCTATGCTATGGCCCTTTAGCTGGTCCATATAAGACTCTTTATCAGAGTTCTGTAAAGAGTGAACCCTCTTCTTATAGTTTTAATGAAAAAGAGATGATCGGGGAGTTTAGCGTAAATGATTCTTTGTGGTATGCTTTTTCATTAAGGAAGCCAGGTTGTAACTTGCTTTTTGACCGGAAAGAAATTGTTTTGCCTGATGGTATGTCTGTCGGACGTATTGACTTGTCTAAAAGCCATAATTTTTTGATACTTGAACTTCGAGACTCACAGCAGGTTTCTCGTAGAAAGAAAGAACCGGAGAAGAAACCGGACAAGAGTTTTGAATTAGAGTTGTGGACGTGGAATGAAATGGAGGTTCCGACTTTACAAAGGGACGGACGTTATAGGCAGGATAAGTCGGTGACGTATATTTATGATATTTCTTCTAAGCAACTCACTGAAGTTGCTCCATCTACCGTAGATTTACTCTTACCATCGGGAGCAGAGAATTTGAACTATGTGCTTTACACGGATGAATCTCCTTATAAGATGCAGCGTGAGTGGTTGGATCGGTTGCCGTTCGATATATATTCAGTGAATGTGCATACAGGTGCAAAACGGTTGATCGGACGTAGTTATCGTACAGCTCCCAAATGGTCGGTAAATGGCAAGTGGGCAGTAATGTATGATCCGATTGCTCAAGTCTGGAATAAGTTTGATGGTGCTACCGGTAAGGTTGTTAATATATCTGATGCTATCGGTTATCCAATGTTCATGGAAAGTTATGATAAACCGGCTCCTGCTCCCGCTTATGGAATAGCAGGGTGGACGGCTGACGGGAATAATGTGTTTCTGTACGATGCATATGACTGGTGGAAGATTGATTTGACAGGAGAACGTCAGCCGGAGTGCCTGACTAAAGGATATGGTCGCAAGCATGGCAAATCTATTCGTAAAATGACGAGTAATATAGATAAGGATGTTTTTCAGAAAGACGAAAAAGTCATAGTTAGCCTTTGGGATAAAGACACGATGGATGAGGGTGTCTATCAGCTTGATATGAAAGGCCGTCTGAGAAAATTGATGGAGGGGAATTATGTATATACTATACATCGTTTTTCTGACAATCATGAGTATTGTGTTTGGAATCGTCAGAATGTATCGGAATTTAGGGATTTGTGGTGGAGTAAGTCCGATTTCTCCAATTCCGTTAAAGTGACAAATGCGAATCCTCAACAAGCAGATTATAAATGGGGTACAGTTAAACTGATAAAGTGGACTAATTATGAGAATAAGGAAAATAAGGGGGTGCTTTATCTTCCGGAAGATTATGATCCTCAAAAAGAATATCCGGTGTTGGTGCAGTTTTATGAAACTCATTCCGGTGAGTTGAATATTTATCATGCACCTTTGTTGAGTAGTGCGTTAGGGGATCCTATGTATTTTGCTAGCAATGGTTATATTGTGTTTATGCCGGATGTGCATTTCACGATTGGGACTCCCGGGCAGAGTTGTTATGATGCTGTAGTAAGCGGAACAAAGTATCTGATAGAGCAGGGGATAGCACATCCCGGGAAAATAGGCTTACAGGGACATAGCTGGTCTGGCTATCAAACATCATATTTGGTGACAAAGACAGATCTTTTCACTTGTGCCAATATAGCGGCTCCAATTACGGATATGGTGACCGGATATTTAGGAATACGTAATGGAAGCGGTCTGCCACGATATTTTATGTACGAGGAAACACAAAGTCGTATGGGAAAGACTTTATGGGAGGCAAAAGATAAGTATCTGGCAAGTTCTGCAATCCTGGAAGCAGACAAGATACATACGCCTTTATTGATATTACATAATGACCAGGATGAGGCCGTTGCGTATGAACAAGGCCGTGCACTTTACCTGGCTATGCGTCGCCTGCAACGTCCGGCATGGTTGTTGAATTACAAAGGTGAGGGACACTTTGTCTTGAGAAAAGGTGCGCAGAAAGACTGGACCATCCGAATGATGCAGTTTTTCGACTATTACCTGAAAGGTACAAAAGAGCCACGTTGGATGAAGGAAGGTATTCATCTGCGAGAGCGTGGAGTTGATCAGAAATACGATTTACTAAAAAAATAAATATTGATTTAAGATGAAAAAATTATTGATTACGGCTATGGCTCTGTCTTGTTTCGCTTTAAGCTACGGACAGAAAAAAGTAGAAAAACAGATTATCGGAAAATGGTGCAATCCTTATACATACAAGTCTACGGGTGAGTTGAAAGGATTTGAGTTCAAGAAAGGTGGTAAGTGTTCTGCTATCAATATTCCGTCTTTAGATTTGAAAACGTGGAAAGTGGATAATGGTTATCTGATTGTGGAAGGATTCAGCAAGGAAGATGATGGAAAGGTTGAGGTGTACAAAACTCGTGAGCGTATCGGGTACCTGACATCGGATTCATTGCAGTTGATAGTGAACGAAGGAACTCCTCGTTTGGCTTTCCTGTACCTAAATACAAAATCAATTAAGGAACTGGTTACTCCTGAAGTGAAGTAACTTCAAACTATTAATAAATTGACTAAATCTCTCTCTTAATAATTTAGTGTTAATTAGCATAAGCTAATGGAGTGCCTCGGCGTAGTGATTACGCCGGGGTTTCTTTTTTATGAAAGGCGAATTGAAAAGCAGTGTACGAATTGAAAGCAATGAGTGCTTATCGCAACATCCCCAATGCTTTATTCTCCGCAGCTTCCATAATCTCCCGTTCTCCGGGGCCTTTATCGTTGATGCCGCACAAGTGAAGAATTCCGTGGATAATCACACGATGTAGTTCGTCTTCGTATGAGGCGCCAAACTGCTCTGCATTCGTACGTATCGTATCCAGACTGATGAATAAGTCACCTGATAAACGATCGCCTTCACAATAATCGAAAGTAATAATATCCGTGTAGTAATCATGTTGCAGATACTGACGGTTTACTTCCAGAATTTTTTCGTCCGAGCAGAAGATATAAGCGATTTCACCGAGTCTTTTTCCGTAAGAAGCAGCTACGGTCTTTATCCATTCCGTAGTCTCACGTTTCTTGATATCAGGCATTTTTACGCCTTCTGTTTGATAAGTTACAGCCATAATTGAATGTTATGATTTAAAAGAAAAATAAATAACTGATTAAGATAGCGGCTATGATACCCGAGAAGTCTGCTATCAGACCGCAAGTCACCGCATTACGAGTCTTGGTGATCCCCACACTGCCGAAATAAACGGCCAGAATGTAGAATGTGGTGTCCGAAGCTCCGCGAACGACACAACTCATACGTCCTACAAACGAATCAGGTCCCAGTCCTTTCATCGTATCAATCATCAATCCGTTTGCACCGCTACCGCTAAGCGATTTCATCAATGCGGTAGGCAGTGCTCCTACAAAGCTCGTGTCCACTCCGCATAAACCTACTATATAGTCAATGCCTCCCACCAGAAAATCCATTGCTCCCGAAGTGCGGAACACTGCAATTCCTACAAGAAAAGCAACCAGATAAGGAATGATGCGTACAGCCGTCGTAAAGCCTTCTTTAGCTCCCTCTACAAATGAATCGTATACATTGATTTTTTTCCTGACTCCCGTCAAAATAAACAGGATGATGACACTGAACAGCAGAATATTCGCTATCAATGTAGAATAAGTACCCATATCCTCTCGTGAAACGCTTAGGAACAAGTAAATCAAGCCGGAAAAGAAAAGGCAGATAACGCCCATTAAAATGAGAATAGGCTTATTGATTAAGTTTATCTTTTGAGCGATGCTGACTGCTATGACTCCTACTAGAGTTGAAATGAAAGTACTTAGCAGAATAGGGATAAATACATCTGTAGGCTGTGCAGCCCCCATTTGTGCACGATACACCATGATACTGATTGGAATGATGATAAGGCCGGATGTATTAATCACCAAAAACATAATCATCGGATTGGAAGCAGTGTCCTTTTTCGGATTCAGTTCCTGCAGCTCTTTCATCGCTTTCAGCCCCAATGGGGTGGCTGCATTGTCGAGACCAAGCATATTGGCAGACATATTCATGAAGATGGACCCTAACACCGGATGTCCTTTAGGAATATCCGGAAACAGTTGGCAAAGCACCGGACTAAGAAAGCGAGCCAGTGCGTTAATCAATCCACTGTTTTCTCCGATTTTCATGATACCCAGCCAAAGAGCCAGTACTCCCGTAAGCCCTAGAGAAATTTCGAAAGCTGTCTTTGAAGAATCGAATGTAGCGTTCATGATAGCCGTAAATATCTCCGTATCTCCCAGAAAAATCACTTTTACAAGGGCGATGATAAAGGCGACGACAAAGAATCCTATCCAAATGTAATTTAGAACCATAGTTGATAGCGTGTATATAGATAGTGCAAAAGTAGTTATTACGTTTCAAATAAACTAAATCTTCGTCTTTCTTATACTGAAAATGAATGTAAATCTCTATCTTTGTCTCCTACTTTCAAGAAATAAATGGAACAGGAAGATTTTAACATACGCGAACATCAGCTTACTTCAAAAGAACGGGATTTCGAGAATGCACTCCGTCCGTTAAGCTTTGAAGACTTTAGCGGCCAGGACAAGGTGGTGGAAAACCTTCGCATTTTTGTGAAGGCGGCACGTCTGCGCGGCGAAGCACTTGACCATGTGCTGTTGCATGGCCCTCCCGGATTAGGAAAAACAACTCTTTCGAATATTATCGCTAACGAATTAGGAGTTGGCTTTAAAGTAACTTCCGGTCCGGTACTTGATAAACCGGGTGACCTGGCAGGTGTATTGACCAGCCTCGAACCGAACGACGTGCTTTTTATTGATGAAATTCATCGGCTGTCGCCTGTGGTGGAGGAATATCTTTATTCGGCGATGGAAGATTACCGCATCGATATTATGATTGATAAGGGACCTTCGGCACGCAGCATCCAGATCGATTTGAATCCTTTCACGCTGGTTGGTGCAACCACGCGTAGCGGTCTGCTGACGGCTCCGCTTCGTGCACGTTTCGGTATTAACCTTCATTTGGAGTATTATGATGATGATATTTTGAGCAATATCATCCGTCGTTCTGCGTCCATACTGGATGTGCCTTGTTCGGTACGTGCAGCATCGGAGATCGCTTCCCGTAGCCGCGGAACGCCCCGTATTGCCAATGCCTTGCTCCGTCGGGTACGTGATTTTGCGCAGGTGAAAGGCTCCGGTTCTATCGATACGGAGATCGCCCAGTTTGCATTGGAAGCACTGAATATTGATAAGTACGGCCTGGATGAGATAGACAACAAGATACTTTGCACCATTATAGACAAATTTAAAGGTGGTCCGGTAGGTATCACTACCATTGCCACGGCTTTGGGAGAAGATGCGGGAACCATTGAGGAAGTTTACGAACCTTTCCTGATAAAAGAAGGATTTATGAAGCGTACTCCCCGTGGACGTGAGGTGACCGAACTTGCCTATAAACATTTGGGAAGAAGTCTTTATAACAGTCAGAAAACGCTGTTTAATGACTAACATAAAGCGTCATGTGACAAGTGGTATTAACGGTATAAAAGAACTTTATAAAGCATAGTTGGATGATGAAGCAATGGATTACTTTATTTGTTTTTCTCTTTTTGAGCCTTTCTTTATCGGCTCAACAGGGATATGGAAGAGACATTTTTGTTTCTTCTAAAGGAGATTCCTTACCTTACCGGATGATTCACCCCGAATCGGTGAAACCGGGTGAGAAGTACCCCCTCGTGCTGTTTTTGCATGGAGCCGGCGAACGGGGAAATGATAATGAGAAACAGTTGACTCATGGCGGACAGATGTTTCTTAATCCGGTCAATCAAGAAAAGTATCCTGCTTTTGTGCTGATTCCGCAGTGTCCGACAGACGGTTACTGGGCTTATACGGAACGTCCGAAGTCTTTTATACCTGCTGAAATGCCGGTAGAACAGGAGATCAGTCCTATATTGCAGACACTCAAACAGTTGCTCGATTCCTATCTGGTGATGCCCGAAGTGGACACGCAACGGGTTTATATTATCGGCCTTTCAATGGGAGCGATGGGAACGTATGATTTAGTAATACGCTACCCGGAGATATTTGCTGCTGCAATTCCTATCTGCGGTATAGTCAATCCAAACCGGCTGTCGGCTGCCAAAGATGTGAAGTTCCGTATCTTTCATGGAGATGCGGATGATGTAGTTCCGGTGAAAGGTTCTCGCGAAGCATATAAAGCACTGAAAGCAGCCGGTGCAGATGTGGAATATATAGAATTTCCCGGTTGTAATCATGGAAGCTGGAATCCGGCTTTCAATTATCCCGGATTTATGGATTGGTTGTTCAAACAAAAGAAGAAACGTTGAACCAATCTGAATGATAATCACTAATAAAACATGGCTGGACTAAAATCATTAGCTAAAGATACTGCAATTTATGGGTTAAGTAGTATTGTCGGACGATTCCTTAACTACATGCTGGTACCCCTGTATACAGCTGTATTACCGGCTTCCACCGGAGGTTACGGAGTCGTATCGAACGTGTATGCGTTTACAGCCCTGATGCTCGTACTGCTTACGTTCGGTATGGAAACGGGATTCTTCCGTTTCGCCAATAAATCGGGAGAAGACCCGATGAAAGTATATGCCAACTCCCTATTGTCAGTAGGAGGCGTATCTTTGATTTTCGTTCTCCTTTGCCTGTTGTTCCTGCAACCGATTTCCAATTTGCTGGATTATGGCGATCATCCGGAATTTATAGCGATGATGGCTGTTGTGGTAGCTTTAGATTCTTTTCAATGCATTCCTTTTGCCTATTTGCGATACAAGAAACGCCCTGTCAAGTTTGCAGCTATCAAACTGCTCTCTATCATTGGCGGCATCGGTTTGAATCTGTTTTTCCTGTTGGTGTGTCCGTGGCTGAATGTACATTGTCCGGCAACCATCTCTTGGTTTTATGATCCGGACTATCTGGTGGGATATATTTTCATCAGCAACCTGATTATCTCGGTTGTCCAGATGTTCTTCTTTATCCCGGAACTGACAGGATTTGCTTATAAGTTGGACCGGGTGTTACTGAAGCGAATGGTAGTATACTCTTTTCCGGTATTGATCTTAGGTTTGGTAGGTATTCTAAATCAGACTGTTGACAAGATGATCTATCCGTTTCTCTTTGAAGATCGACAGGAAGGGTTGGTACAACTGGGTATTTATGCGGCAACCAGCAAAATAGCGATGGTGATGGCCATGTTTACACAGGCTTTCCGTTACGCTTACGAACCGTTTGTATTTGGTAAAGACCGCGAAGGAGATAACCGAAAAATGTATGCGGCTGCGATGAAATATTTTCTTATCTTCTCATTGTTGGCTTTCCTTGCTGTAATGTTTTACCTCGATTTGCTGCGTTATCTTGTGGCAAAAGGTTACTGGGAAGGCCTTGGAGTGGTGGCTATTGTGATGCTTGCAGAAATCTGTAAAGGGATTTATTTCAATCTTTCCTTTTGGTATAAACTGACGGATAAGACCTATTGGGGAGCTTACTTCTCGGTGATCGGATGTGTCATTATTGTTGTATTGAACATATTATTTGTGCCGGTTTATGGCTATCTTGCTTCGGCATGGGCTTCTGTTGCAGGCTATGCGGTAATTTTGCTGTTATCCTACTGGATAGGACAGAAAGAATACCCGATTCGTTATGATTTGAAAAGCCTCGGACTTTATGTTCTGCTGGCAGCGGTACTTTACGTTATTGGAGAACAGGTGCCTATCCCTAATCTGGTGCTCCGTCTCGCTTTCCGTACCGTACTTTTATTGCTATTTATAGCTTATATTATCAAGAAGGATTTACCATTGAGTCAGATTCCTGTTATTAATCGCTTTATAAAGAAGAAATAACTATGAAGACAGATGAACGTAATAAGTTTGCTATCAAGTCCTTTCTGGGAGAATACCTGGACTTGAAAAAAGACAAGGATAATGAACTGGCCACCGTGGATTCTATCCGTAAGGGTGTAGAGTTCAAAGGTGCCAATTTATGGATTCTGATTTTTGCCATTTTTATGGCATCACTCGGATTGAATGTAAATTCTACTGCCGTAATTATCGGTGCCATGTTGATTTCTCCGTTGATGGGACCTATTATGGGAGTGGGACTTTCTGTCGGACTGAACGACTTCGAATTAATGAAACGCTCTTTAAAGAGCTTTCTCATAACGACCGCTTTCAGTGTGACGACGGCCACTATCTTCTTCCTTCTTGCCCCTATTGCCGGTTCACAGTCAGAGCTGCTGGCACGTACATCGCCCACTATTTATGATGTATTCATCGCGCTTTTTGGTGGTTTGGCAGGCGTGGTGGCTCTCTCTACCAAGGAAAAAGGAAATGTGATTCCGGGCGTTGCCATTGCTACTGCATTGATGCCACCGCTTTGTACGGCCGGTTACGGACTGGCTTCCGGTAATCTTATTTATTTCCTGGGTGCTTTTTATCTTTACTTCATCAACTCTGTTTTTATCAGTCTGGCTACTTTCCTCGGAGTTCGTGTGATGCATTTCCAACGGAAAGAGTTTGTGGATAAAACCCGTGAGAAGACCGTACGTAAATACATCGTTCTGATTGTGGTGCTTACCATGTGCCCTGCGGTTTATCTGACATTTGGAATTATAAAAAGCACCTTCTATGAGGCGGCAGCCAATCGTTTTATTAGCGATCAGTTAAGCTTTGAAAATACACAGGTACTCGATAAAAAGATCAGCTATGAACATAAAGAAGTGCGGGTTGTTTTGATTGGTCCTGAAGTGCCCGATGCTTCGATTTCTATTGCTCGTAGCAAGATGAAAGAATATAAGTTGGAAGATACGAAGCTAGTTGTATTGCAGGGGATGAATAATGAAGCGGTAGATGTGACTTCTATCCGTGCCATGGTCATGGAAGACTTCTACAAAAACAGCGAGCAGCGACTTCAGCAACAGGCAGTGAAGATTTCCCAACTGGAGACAACGTTGGAACAATACAGAACGTATGACGCAATGAGTCGTACATTAGTGCCCGAACTGAAAGTGCTTTACCCTTCCATCACTACGCTCTCCATCGCTCATTCGCTCGAAGTGCGGGTTGACTCGATGAAGACCGATACGGTAACATTGGCTGTTTTGAAATTCGACAGACATCCGTCTGCTGCCGAGAAACAGAAAATCAGCGAATGGCTGAAAGCCCGTGTAGGAGCGAAGAAGTTGAGGCTGATTACCGAATAATGAATCTAAAAATAGTAATATGAAATTCAGGCTAACCGTCTTGATAGTCTTTTCCCTCTGTCTGTCAAATGTATTTGCCGATGAGGGAATGTGGCTGCTGGGAAACCTACGCAAAAACAAACAGACAGACCGGGTAATGAAAGAACTTGGTTTGCAAATGCCTGTGAATAAAATATATAATCCGAAGAAACCCTCTCTTTCAGATGCTGTTGTCAGCTTTGGAGGTTTCTGTTCGGGAGTGGTGGTTTCCGAAGACGGTCTGGTGTTTACTAATCATCATTGTGGTTTCAGCAGTATCCAGCAACACTCTTCTGTGGAACATGATTATCTGAAAGATGGCTTTTTTGCACGTAGCCTTGACGAAGAGCTGCCGAATCCGGAGTTATATGTCCGTTTTCTGCTTCGTACGGAAGACGTAACCAAACGGGTATTATCTGCCGCCCGCTATGCTAAAACGGAAACAGAACGCCGTGTAGCTGTCGATTCGATCATGAATGTAATCGGTCTGGAAGTTTCCGAAAAAGATTCTACGCTGACCGGTATTGTCGATGCTTATTATGCAGGTAATGAATTCTGGCTTTCCGTTTATCGTGATTATAACGATGTTCGTTTAGTCTTTGCGCCTCCTTCTTCTGTCGGGAAGTTCGGATGGGATACGGACAATTGGATGTGGCCGC
>OGES01000923.1_pt1 | contig 26046 bp, 28 predicted proteins | sample 1570711 | NCBI WGS metagenome assembly OGES01 (sample SAMEA2582133, study PRJEB24529) | metagenome | biome: Human gut stool | place: China | collected 2011 | reverse complement strand
AAATGCTGATAGATACTGTGTTTTAGCGGATAATCAGATTTTTATTGTGTTTTTCAATATAAAAACTTTAGCAAATTTGTCTCTAACTGTAGAATCATTAAGTAATAGAGTATAAAAATCAACATTTTGATCAAAGCCTGACACCAACGCATCTTGAACACAATCGTCATAAGTGAATTTAAAATCATCTAATGTGTTAATTTTTGCACTTTTCGTCAAACGATTTCTTAAAACAGGAAGATTTAACATTAAATCTTTAATTTTCTGTGCATTTTTAGTTGTAGAATCAGGTTCATAATTCTTATCATATAATGCGTTTACTTCATCAATTATTTCAGACAGTAATTTCTTTTCATCATCTTCAATGCTTACTGGTTTTGTTTTTTTAATTGCAACATCCGGTTTAGCTTCTATTTGTTCACTAGTATGTTGTGAAATTTGTTTTTGCTTAAAATCACTGACTGTGATTTTATCAGCAATATCAAAATTATTGCCTCCACCAGCTAAATCTATTTCTTTTATCAAATATGAAATATAATTATATCGTTTATGTAAATCCACATTTTCATAAGACGTAGCTTGAATTAGAAAACAATACCCTTTTAAAAATCTTCTTAGTGTAATTTTTATTTCTCTTTGTTCTTTTTCTGTTCTTGTTTTTATTCTTACTAACGCTCTATCTAATAAAGACCACATTTTTTGTTTATCTCGATCCGTTCTTTTAGTCTTATAAAGGTATGTATTAAATTCTTCTACTTCATCCAAGAAAATCACATTATAGAAATCAATCTCTTTATCTAAATCTCTTATATCTGCCGGTGAGATTGTTTCAAATAGAATCGTATCTTTATAATATGGTTGAAAGGCCTTAACAATGTCGTCATAATCATTTTTAAAATCTAAAACAAATGTTTCCTTTGCATAAGGTGGACATATTCTATTTAGTCTTGATAAAGTTTGCACCGCAGCTGTACCACGCAATTTTTTATCAACATACATTGCCACTAATTTTGGTTGATCAAACCCTGTTTGATATTTATCAGCAACAATTAATACCTGATAACAACTTCTATCGAATTCATATCGAAGCTCTTCCTCTTTGATATCATTCATTTTTTCTTCGGTATATTCTTCACTATGCAATGGAACTTTACCAGAAAATGCAACTAATGCTTTAATTCTAGAATACCCATTATCTTTAATATACTTATCCATAGCCAAGCGATAAGTTACAGCCGCTTCTCTCGAAGAAGTAATAACCATTGCTTTTGCGTTACCACCCAATAAATGCATTATATTTTGTCTAAAATGCTCAATTATAATTTCTACTTTCTGTGTAATATTTGTTTCATGCAAATCTATAAATCTAGCCATTTTACGTTTTGCAGCTATTGTCTTTAATTCTGGATCTGATTCAATCGCTTTGTTAATATGACAATATGTTTTCCATGTAACATAATTGTTCAACACATTTAAAATATATCCTTCTTCTATTGCCTGTTTCATTGAATACACATCAAAAGATTCTTTATTACCTTCAGCGTTTAGAGTCCCGAACAATTGTATAGTATCTGGTTTAGGTGTAGCAGTAAATGCAATCATCGATACATTCTCTTGTTTTCCACTACGCTTTATTTCCAGAAGTATTTTATCCTCTTCAGTCATTTCTTCATCATTTACTTCATTACTTAAGACATGGGTAACTGACTGCATAAATGTACCTTCTGTCGAAGAATGAGCTTCATCTATTAATACAGCAAATCTTTTCTCTTTTAAATTACCTAATATTGAGCTATTCAAAATATAATAAAATTTATGAATAGTCGTGACTATAATTTTTGTATTTCCATGTAACGCAATTGCTAAATCTTCTGAATCACATCTATCATCCATTACGCGAATCTGTCCGCTTTTATGATCTATTCCTTGAATAGCTTCTTGTAATTGCCGATCAACAATAATTCGATCGGTAATAACTAATACTGTATCAAAAATATTGTTATTCTCTTTATCATGAACTGTTGACAATATATGAGCCAACCACGATATTGTTTCAGTTTTTCCACTTCCAGCTGAATGTTCAATGAGATAATTTCTGTCAGAATGATGCTCAATTACACTATCCATCACACGTTCTACTGCACGTAATTGATGAAATCTAGGGAAAATCAAATCCTTTGTTTTTATCTTTCTTCCTGTTTCAACATTTTTTCTTTCTTTTGTTTTTATATAAATAAATCTATCTATCAAAAGCAAGATGCGATCTTTCGTCCAAATATCTTCCCACATATACGAAACATTGATTCCATTTTCATTATGTGGATTACCTTTACCAAAATTGTTACCTTTATTAAAGGCATTAAAGTGAGAACTCATACCTTGAAGTTTAGAGCAAAAATAAACATCGTTTAAATCCATTGCAAAAGCAGCGAATACGCCAACTTTTTCTTTTAATAAACGTGTATTGCAATCTCTTTGAGTTCTATATTGTTCAATTGCATCTTTATAATTTTGTCCGGAAGTATTACATTTTAATTCAACTGCAAAGATTGCAATACCATTAAGGAAAAGAACCAAATCAATTCTTTCTCCTTCTTTATGGTAAACTTCCTCCATGACTGAAAAGATATTATTTTTATATTTTTCAACAGCATCCGTATTTCTTGTACTATCCGGTTTACGATACATTAAATTTAACTTAACTCCATTATCAAATTCTAAACCTCTTTTTAAAACATCAATCAAACCCCTAGAAATCAATTTTCCATTCATTCTGTTCACTTCCGAATTAAGCAAAGCGATAATCGTTTCTTCCGTTCTATCTTGATACATTCTTCTTAATGATTCCATAGATTCATGTTGAGTCTGTTCCAAGAATTCAAACAGCAACTCTTTATCCATAGCTAGACCAGCTGAATAATTAGAAGAGTCGCGTTCAACGAAACCATTAACATCTCGCAAGTAATTAATAATCAATCGTTGATAATCTGTTACTTCTCGAAGTTGATCTGCTCTTATTGGCATATTACTCACCTACCTTTACACGCTTTTTTCCAGTTACGTATTCATAAATCAATGATGATTTATTACTTTTTATTTTCTCTAATTGAAGTTGTTTTTTGTTAATTATTTCATTAATGAGAGTTACTTTTTCATCCAAATAATCAACAATTTTAATTTGTTCTTTGAGTTTTGGTAATACAATTGGTAAATCGTTATATTTATCAGCACCAATGTTTTGAATAGTAGCCATAGAAAAAGATGTATTTTTCCAGCTCTCATAATATGAACTAAGTGTTATATAATATAAGAATTTTGAATACAATATAGAAGACTTCGTTGTAGCTCTAATAAGATATCCAGCAAAAGCTGCAACACCACAATCTTTTGTATAATAGAATGTTTTCCCAACAGTAGCACCACTTCTTGCAAACAAAACATCCCCATTGTTTAACAAATATGGCTTGGCTAATGAATATTCCAAAGACTGTTTACCATCATCTTTCAAAAAATTATTTTCAGAAATATCAGTAATTCTAATATACCTAGGATTTCTTTCATCATAATCATCCCCTGCTTCGTTTGCCCCATATTGCAGAGGTGTTGCCAATAAATATTTCAATCGTTTTACATCCCACCTAGAATTTATTTTCCCGATACATTTTATACCACTGTCTTTTAATTTTATTTCGCTACATCCTCTAGTTACGCACTCATTTATTAAAGCTGTTTTGTAATCAGTTAATATTTTTAATTGTTTTTCTAAGTCAGCAATAGCATCATCAATTTTCATACATCTTTCATCTAGGAAATTTGCTATAATTTTTTGTTCTGTCTTACAAGGTACTGCAATTTTTTGCTTTTTTAACACACTAAACGGTGGAATATTCTTTATTGCGCTTCCATTACTAAATTTTTCATTCATATACTCCAATGCAACAGTAAATAAATATATAAAGAAGCTTTTATCAATATTGGAATACGTTCTAACTCTCATTAATGCTTGATTAATAATTCCCTCTTCTATATTTTCAGGCAACACAAAACATTTACCTATTGTACCAGCACAACTTACAATAATATCTCCAGGCCTCAAAGAGAATTCTTTTAAATTTAAATAATCATTTTTTTCAATATAATACCACCCCAAGGTTTCATCAGCTTGTATAGCATTTTTTTGTTCATATACTTTATATGTGTTCTCACCCTTATCTACAAACATATCTATTGTAATCGCACTGCCAAATGGACCCTTTTTATATTCTGCAATATCTTGCATTCGAATTGTTCCCCATTCACAGGGAATCAATCCAATCCATTCAATCCCACTCTCTTTCATATTATAAATCACCACCTAAAGACTTGATTTTATCTGCTAAGTCTTTTTCTATTTCCATAAATTCAGCCAACAATTTATCAGAACTTTCTGGTTCTTTATATTCATAGAAGAATCGTGTGAATGGGAATTCTGCTCCAAGTTTTTCTTTATTTGTACTGCTTACAGCTTTTGTTTCATCAAACTCATATTTCCAAATTGCATCAGGTATATATGGATACACTTCTTCATCCATATATTCTTGAGGATTTTTACTTAATGCGATAATTTCAGTATCTTTTGTTGTTGGATCCACAAGTATTTCACCTTTTTTATTTTTTTGCACTACCGCAGTTTTATCAATCACTGATAATTCCATTGCGATACCTTTTAAGCGTGAATCCGAGTATCCATCAATACCTTTGATTAATGATTTGATCTTTGATTCAAATTTTGAATAGTCATTATAAACTTCATCACAAGCATTGCTCATAAGAACTGCAATGACATTATTTGTAAATTCTTTACCTCTTAGATATTTCTGATATTTCTTTTCATCTTTATCATTTCTTGGATTTGTTTCTAATAAAGATTCAAATTCAGCTTCATTATAAATATTAGAATTCGAAGTGAAATATGCACTATTTTGTAATTTTTCAATATTTTCTTGGGTTAACCCCCCTGTTCTTTGCAGAGGTTGATATACAGCATATTCTTTATATAAGAAGTCATCTTTGTCAAAAATTTTAATCTGCATTTTACATTGATGAGAATTTCCTTCATCTTTTCTCTTTTCACTTTCATAATACACAGTACCTTCTTTAAACTCAGCGTAAGCTTTAGAAATTTCTGTAATTTGAGTTTTAGAAATTTCTCTACGTTTCTTACCTAATGAACGTTTTAAAGGTTCCCACATATCTGTAGCATCAATTAATTGAATTTTATTTTTACGTTCTTTACGTTTGTTTTTAGATAAGATAAATGCATAAATTCCGATATCTGTGTTATAGAACAATTGTGAAGGCAAGCCAATAATAGCTTCGATTAAATCTTCTTCAAGCATCATTCTACGAATTTGACTTTCTCCACTTGTTGTATTACCTGAAAATAACGGAGATCCATTCGTTATAATGGCTGCTCTTCCATTTCGTCTATCCATTTTTGAAATGGCATGTTGCATGAATAATAATTGCATATCTCCAGTTGCTGGTAATCCAGCAGCAAATCGGCCATTTTTACCTTTTTTATATTCATCCCTAACAGCCTTTTCTACACCATCTCCTGCATCTTTTCCACCCCAAGGTTGGCCAAATGGTGGATTAGCAATCACATATCTCATATCTTGATTTTCAAAACAATCTTTTTTCATTGTATCTTGAAATCTAATATTTTCAGCTGATTGTCCTTTTATAAGCATATCCGCCAAACAGATTGCGTATGATTCTTCATTGTTTTCTTGTCCAAACAATCGAATTTGAGCATCAGGATTCATTCTTTTAATATAGTCATGTGTAGTAGATAACATCCCACCTGAACCACAAGCCATATCTAATACTGTAATTTCCTTTCCTTCTCCAAAAAGATCATCAGAACCTTCTGCCAACAAAATGCTTGCTAACATACGAATTACTTCTCTAGGTGTATAGTGATCTCCTGCTTCAGCATTTTCAGAAAACCTTCTAATTATTTCTTCAAACATATAACCCATTTTATGTCCATCTATAGTATTCGGATCTAAATTCAATTTAGAAAACTTCTTTACTACTCCAAATAGTCGATTGTTTTTATCTAACTTTTTTATTTCCTCTTTAAAATCAAGTTTATCAATTAATATATCTTGAATATTAGGCGAAAAAGAATCAATATAAAAGATTAAGTTTTCAACAATTGAAGGTGCTTCATTTAACAAATTTTTTAGCGTAAATGTTGATGTATTGTAAAATGGATAACCCGCTATTTTCTCCAACACTTGTTTTGGAGTTTTCTTATTTTTAGCATACATTTCAGCAACCTTTTCTTGTCTCGTTTTACCTGATTCATCTTTTATCTGTAATGCGCATTCCAATCTTCGAATTATAATCATTGGAATGATTACATTTTTATATTTGTCAGCTCTATATGGCCCTCTTAATGTGTTTGCTATAGAAAACACCATACCTACTTCTTTGCTAACATCTAAAGATGTATCATCCATCATAACTTTCGTAATTTTATTTTCCATTTATGTATCCCCCTCAAAAAATTAAAATTCAGTAATATCTATTCCTGCTTTCAGTAAACGTTCGTATCTGTCATTTGATATAACCACAGCTAGTGGTTTGCCGTTTTTCAAAACAAAACCTGCTTTATCCTCATTTGCTATAGCTGTGATAATCTTTGAAGACTGTCCTTTTAAAAAGTCGGACATATTGTAATGTTCCATAAGAACTTTCTTTTGTTTATTTGTGTCCATAGAATTTCTCCTTTAGTTTTATAGCTTTATTTTAACAAAATGTAATTACAATTTATATCTATTTTGTAATTAACTAAAGAAATTCCATTAAATTTCACGATTTTAATAACACAGCAAGTTATAAAATAGCACTTTTTTCAGACTTATTTTGATTACAATAACGCAATAAATAGTTTTTATGCCTAAAAATGCAGATTATTCATACTTTCTTTTATAACTTGGCAAGTTACGACTTTAGTTTAAATTATCTCTATTATGAAGTCAGAGAGGAGGTGCCATTTATGGGCACTCATAATAGAAATATTATTGATGATGGTTTTAAAGCATACCTAGTTAAAAATGCTACATTTGATGGAATAATGGAAATCCCTAATATTGAGAAAAATGATGAAATTATTATTCCAAAAGATACCATTCCATTTAGTCTAATGAATCTAACTAAAGATTATTCTGAATTTGTTGTTTTCTACGAGCACGATATTCGTTTTGCTGACATACTGCTTTCAACAGATGAATACCTAGATGAATTAAAAAACTTTCCTGGAGTAATTAGCCCTGATTGCAGTTTATATCGTGATATGCCTTTAGTTCTTCAAATCGCAAATACATATATGAATAGAGCTGTTGGACATTATTTACAACAACAAGGAATTTATGTCATCCCTAATGTACGTTGGGGAGACGAAAGAAGCTATACAACTTGTGAATTACCAGAAAAATTTGCATTTCTTGGAATTCCTAAACATAGCATTGTTTCAATTGGAACATATGGTTGTATCCAAAGCAAAATAAACAAACACTACTTCAAGGAAGGTTTAAAAGCGATGTTAGATGAGCTTAAGCCAGAAGTCGTTCTTGTCTATGGAGGTATGCCTGAATCTATATTTGCAGATTTCAAAGAAAGAACCACATTTATCCAATATAAAGATTGGATAAGCAAGAAGAAAGGGATAAAATAATGGGAAGTGGAACAAGTGGAAGTTATAGTGGAACTAAAGGTTCTTCACAACCTTACTCAAGTACATACTCTGTTGTAAAATCAGAAATGGATAAAGATAAAAAAGATCCAGATATTTATAATCCGAAAACTGGATACTTCAAAAATCCAACAGCCCTTTCTTTAGAGGATTCAATATCCGGAAATAATATATACGTAGATGGACACAGGCAAGGTGGTAAAATTACATATGTATTAGACAAAAATGGTAAAATAATCATTGGAAAGAGATTTAATCCAAATAATCCAAATAAACGTGCACCCCACCCCACACTAATTGGAGGGAAAAATCCAAAAGTTCAATGTGCTGGTATTATTGAATTTCAAAATGGAAAAATCTACAAAATAGATCATATGAGCGGGCATTTTAGACCCAATATAAAGTCTCTAGAAAAAGTTGAAAAAGCATTAGATAATTTATACAAAAAAAATCCTAATGTATTTAGTAAAAAATCAAAATGGAGGAAAAAATAATGTCATCTAACTTAAAAAATAAAATAAAATTGTATTTCGATCAAAATTGGTACGATGAAACTATTCCAGATGAAGTTCGTGAAAGATATGACGATGAATTCGAATCAATAATTAAAGAATACAAATGGAATAATGTATATCCAGTTTTAAAAGATATACTCATCAACGATTGCAATGATGAAGCATCCATAGTAAATTGGTGTCACCACTTTTGGGATTATGCTTTAATTTATGAATACAAAGTACCTAATCCAGAAATGTTAGTTGCATATTTATATTCTAAAGTGGATATTGTTAATAATTCAGATGCATTTGACATATTAGACACTATAGCAATTTCTGTATTACCAATCAATTTGATGGAAACACCATGTTATGCTGCAAACGCAGACCCTAAAATTCAGCATCGAATCGAAGATTTGAAGTCTGGAAAAATTCAATTTTAGCTCATACGAGAAAAGGTACCTCAAATTTATAAAGTACCTTTTTTTTGATTTTTATCACTTTGGATAAGCAACTTTTATTTTATTGATATAGAACTTAATCCCTTTTCACACTAAACCAATCCCTCCTTTAGTCAGCATTGAATTCACGCAAATATAAAAAATCCTGAACGAGAAATTCTTCTTGTCCAGGATGCAAGTAGAGCAACCAATATTGCCACACAAAAATTTATTGATACGCTTTCTTTATAATTCAAAATTTACCAAATATGCATCACATGCTGCATGATAAGACTCACAATTGTGATTCCACACCAACATGTTGCACCAACCGCAATTGGCTTTCCACCCGTTTTGATCAACTGAATTACATTACTGTTAAGTCCAATGGCTGCCATAGCCATAATGATCAAAAACTTAGATAATTCTTTAAGTGGTGCAAATACACTAGAGTCTACTCCTAAATTTACACATACAGTTGTAAAGATTGCTGCCAAAATAAAATAAAGTATAAACATTGGGAAGGCACGTTTCAAACTAAAGTTTGATGCTTGTCTTTCTTTTTTAGCACGAATAAAAGATAGTCCAAGTGTAATTGGAATAATCGCAAGTGTACGAGTTAATTTTACTGTTACCGCCTTATTTAATGTGGCGCTACCAAGACCCCACATACTATCCCAAGTAGAAGCTGCAGCCGTTACACTTGATGTATCATTAATAGCTGTTCCTGCAAAAATACCAAACGCATCGCCATGCATTGTATCAAAGCCAAGTGCTTTTCCTAACATTGGAAAGAAAATAGCGGCTAATACATTAAAGAAGAAAATGACCGCAATGGATTGAGCAATCTCATCATCATCCGCATCAATAACAGGGGCTGTTGCCGCAATGGCAGAACCTCCACAAATCGAAGAACCAACACCAACAAGTATTGATGTATTTGTAGGTACTTTCAAAACTTTCTTCATGACCCACGCAAGCACAAGCGATGTCGTAATCGTACAAAGAATAATCGGTAAAGACTGCTTACCCGTTTCAAAAATTACACCTAAATTCATTCCAAATCCAAGCAATACAACAGCCGTCTGTAAAACTATCTTAGAAGTCCATTTAATACCAGCTTCTGCTTTTTGTTTATCATTCCAAAACATCGCGATAATCATTCCTGCAAGAATCGCAATGACAGCACCACCAATGACTGGAAACATCTTTCCAATGATCCATGATGGAATCGCAATTAAAAGACAAACCAAAATGCCTTTTCCATATTTATTTACAAAATTCATTTAAAATTCCCTCCATGCGAAGAATTGTATCACTATACAACAATAAGGTAAAATTATATAATTCTATCGAACAATAATTATTTCTTATCAATAGAGGTACCTATGCTAGATTATCGAACAAAAACATTTCTTACTGTATGTAAAACTTTAAATTTTACAACAGCCGCCAAACAATTAAATATCACTCAACCTGCCGTATCACAACATATTCATTTCTTAGAAAAACAATACAATACCACATTATTTGCATACAAAAATAAAGAGTTATCACTAACTCCTTCCGGTGAAATACTATATAAGCATCTATTAGCTATGAAAAATAATGAACAAGCCATAATGAATGAAATCAACAATATCACATCCAACATTGAAACACTCTCCATTGGTGTAACTATGACTATTGGTGAATATGCGATTATTGATAAATTGGCAAACTTTATTCAAAATCACCCAGAAATCAACATCCACCTTCACTATGGCAACACATCTAAACTACTCGAATTACTCGATCAAGGTCAAATCAGTATGGCCATTGTCGAAGGTAATTATCCAAAAGAAAACTATTCCCACATAAAATATAGCACAGAAGACTATATTGCCGTCTGTGCTACATCCCACCATTTCACAAAAGAACCCCATACCATTCACGATCTAATATCTGAGCATCTTTTAGTTCGCGAAAAAGGTTCTGGAACAAGAAATATTCTTGAACAAAGCCTAATTGCCCATGGTTTACATATTTCAAATTTCACACATTATACACAAGTTGAAAATATGCATACCATCATGAATCTATTGAAAAAAGATTGTGGAATTTCTTTCCTATATAAGATAGCTGTAGAAAAAGAATTAAAATCAAAAGAACTCAAAGAAATTACTTTAGATGATTTTAAACTGCAACATGACTTTGACATCATCTGGCAAAAAGAAAGTATCTATGCCCATAAATATCTTTCAATCAGTAAAGAATTTATTTAATAGTTCGATTCGCAAGTACTACACGATCTTCTTTTATAGGACAAAAACCATTCTTAATCCAAAAGTGTTCAGCTTGAAGATTTCCATTTATCCAACCTAAGCGAACTTCCTTATATTTAAGTGTTGTTAAATATTCAATAAGTTCATTGACTATTGCGCTTCCAATCCCATTCTTTTGTACATTGATATCCATCATAAAGAATCCAATGAATACAATATCCTTTTTGGGATATCCATCAATTAAATCAAGGACTGCGATTAACTTCTCGTTCTTAAAATATCCCACATAATACTTATCTTTAATATCAATATTGCCTGGAAGAGTCATCATATCCGATTCAATACTCTTTCTTGTCACATAAGGGGGACAATGTTGATAATATAAGTGATTTTTACTATAAAGACCATATATTTGATCAATATCATTCTTTTGTAGTTTTCTAACATAATATTTCTTGGAAAATAGTAACTCATTCATAGTTTATTTCTTCTTTTTTGGATTTGGAAGCTCACCATACATCACTTGAAACAAACCTTCCAAAAATTCCCGGTTATCCACTTCTTCTACCAACAACATTTCTTTAGCCCCATCATATGGTAATTCATATCGAACTTTTGACATATAACGAATTGCGGTTTCTACAGGCTTAACAAGTAATCGATCATCATATATACCACCAACAATTTTCCCCGATAATAGAGGATATATTCTTTCATCATTGATCGATACGTAATTTCTTCTAAATTGGATAGTTGCCCTAAAATAAAATCTAAATATTCTTTAGTTGATGCCATTTTGTCACCTCATATTGCCATAACATAGATTTGACAAGGATTGTTTTCATCCCACAACGAATTCAGAACTTCAAATTCTTTAAATCCTAACGAAATATAAAATCGATTTGTACGATCATAATCTTCATACATTCCCATCTTCACTGTTTTTACCTGGATAAACGAATATCCACGTTCCTTTATACTTTCCTTTGCGTATTCAAATAGTGCTCTTCCAATTCCTTTACGATGATATTCTTTTAATACACCCATTACAGCTAGTTCAACCGTATCTTTACCCGTTTGTTTAAGATACAAAAATCCAACAACCTTATCCTTTTTAATAGCACAATAGAAATCTTTTCCTACACTATCAAGAATATATTCTTCTCTTGCTTCTACAATCCCAAACCACTCAGGCAACGCTTCTAATATAGCTCTTGTGATTTTCTTTTTATCTTCATCATTTATAACTTTAATAATCTTCATATTCATACTTCCTTTACTCATCGTTAAACGATTGTTGTAATATTTCTTTTTCATCATCGACCATACAATGAATTTATTTAACTTCCTTTAAAATTTCTTCAGTAGTGACTCCAAATAGCTTAGCTAAAGCCATTAGATTCGTTGTACTTGGATCCGATGCACCACTTTCCCATTTTGATACAGCCTGTCTTGTAACCCCTAAAGACTCTGCCACAAATTCTTGAGTCATTTTGCGTTGCGTACGATATCTTTTAATCACTTCTCCAAGTGATTTGGCACTTACAGCCTTTTCCTTTCTTACAGGTTCAGATTTAATATATTTCTTTAATGCCCTAACAAGCAATACGAATAAGTATATAAATGCGACACCAACTACAAAATACATCAACAAAAAAATATAAGCTATAAATACAGTTGCCTTCATAATACATATTTCCTCCTTTTCACCATCATTATACGGTAATTCATTGCGGTTGCTCTACCAACTATTTGTCAACTTTATTATTTTATCTTTTATCACAATACAAAAAGAAAAACACTACAAGTGTAGTGCTATTATTTCTCATATTTATCTTTCTTACAAAAGCTTTTAAAAGGACATCTTTCACATTCTGGATTTCTTGAATGACAAAGATAGCGACCAAAAAATATAAAGTCATGATGACCTTGATTCCATCTTGAACGATCGATTTTTCGTTTTAATTTTTCCTCAACCTTTTCAACCGAATCATTATATTTGGCTAAACCCAAACGCTTACTGACACGATTGACATGGGTATCTACCGCAAAGCTAGGAATATCGAAAGCTACACTACGAACGACATTCGCTGTCTTTCTTCCAACACCTGCTAAAGACATTAAATCCTTATATGTGTAAGGTACTTGTCCATGATATCTTTCAACTAAATCTTTACTTAGATTTGAAATGGAGCGAGCCTTATTACGATACAAACCAATTCTTTTAATGTATGGCTCTAATTCAGAAACTGTAGCCTCTGCCATCTTTTCTGCCGTAGGATACGCCTTGAATAATGCAGGCGTTACTTTATTCACCATCGCATCCGTTGTTTGTGCACTGAGTACCACCGCAACAATCAATTGAAATGCAGATTCATGATACAATTCACACTTGGCATTCGGAAAGATTTTTTCCATTTCATCCAAAATTTCATTCGCATTCATCGTTTACCATTCTCTATATCCTCAGTTGACAAACCTTTTTGTTGCCAATTCTGTAGAATTCTTTCAATATAATTTAAATCACAAGCCTCATTACATACAGCTTCATTTAATGCACAAATCACACGACGTTCATCATACATACTTGCCATATCAATAATTCTTTGCATTTGGGTTGAAGATAGTGGACGTGCAAACTCCATCTCAAATTGTTCTAATAAAGAACGATCAATGGCTGTATTGTTTGTATTTGAAAGTTCAAAGATTCCTTCAATATTAAAAATCAAAGATCCATTCGCATAATCTAAAGTCAAATACCCTTTATCCGATAATTCCGTAAAAATATCTTCCACTTCATCCACACTGATTTTTAGTTTTTCACTAATCAATTCGTGATCAATTGAAATATGCTGCTGGTTGAAAAAATCAATCAACAATACGACTAATATCTCTTTTGGTTCTAGAATTAAATCTTGTAGATGATCAATGATCCAAGTTCTACGATCTACATAAGGTGCATTAAAATCAAAATCAGCCATTATTGTATCTTCCTTTCATAAACACGTTCAAAACTATCATAATCCAATAAAATCAATTTATTCGAACCACGAATCTCATACACCGGGTTGTTGTAGCCATACCCAAGTACAATGGATTCACATTTGATCTTATAATTCTTTTTCGCAATACGCTTTGCCTTTTTATAATTCAAAGTCTCAATATCTCTTGATGTTATCAATTCAGACTTCGCATTATACCAATATAAAGTCGTATCATCATATCCTTGATACGTTGTATAATCAAAGACATGCTCACTAATTCCTTTTATATGTTTATTTTGTTTCTCTATTTTCTCAACTCTTTGCGTATAAATCTGTTCCTTAACACGATTCGGTCCACTGATAAACTCAGACCAAATCACAAGTAATATAAGAACAAGAATGATAACTAATCCAAGTGTCGTTTTTGTTCCATGTTGTTTTTTATGTCTACGCCTTAGTTTCATCCTTATCCCTCCTTTTTTACTATATACGCATCAACCAGTTTTCAATTAATTTAGCCGATTGTGCACTTGCCTTAGAAACATATGTAGAAAATTCCATTGGATTTTCATTATGATGCACAACATCACTTAGGCAACGCACAATCACAAATGGAATATTAAATTTTGTGGCAACCGCACCAATCGCTCCTGCTTCCATTTCTGAACAAATTGAATCCGGGAAATTATTCATCAACTTTTCAAAATCCTCATCTCTAGACATAAATAAGTCTTGAGAAGCTATCGTACCTACATGATAACGAATCTGCATAGCATTTGCAGCATCAATACAACTTTGAGATAATTTTTCATGACTATTATACACCAATCCAACACCTGAAGGGCCATCTAATGGACTTGTATCATAATCGGCTTGAATAACCTTATCACTAATCACAATATCCAACACTTGTTCATCCTGTGTTAATCCACCAGCTGTACCTACATTGATAATGCTGTCAATATTTCCTTGCATACACAAAACTGTACAAGACATAGCCGCATAAGCCTTACCTACACCACTTTTACATAAGACTACATCTTTACCTTGCCATTTTCCATATGTTAATGTGCATCCCGCAATTGTCTTCGTATGATCTACTAAGTCCATACGTTTTTCAAATTCATGGATTTCAGCATCCATTGCCGCTACAATACCAATCATTCTTGTACCTTCTTTCTACATACATAAAAATACTTTTCACCAGGCGCAATACCCTCAATATCAAAGTCGGTTGTGACTTTTAAAATTTCAAAATACTTCGATAAAGTCTCAGTCAACCATTTTGGATCATATACCCTTTGAATATGATGCTCCTGAATCACTTTGTCTTTCATATAAAACGCAAAATCCTGATATACATAATCATCCTCTGCCATAATTGACCATTGGTATTGACAACCATCTTCAAAAGCACCTGTCTCATTATATTCAGAATCAAACTCTTCTAAACGATCCAAAGAATGTGTATCAAAGAAGAAAAGTCCATTGGATTTTAAATGTTGACTGACTTCATGAAAGAATGCATCAATTTCTTCTTTTTCTAAAATATAGTTAAAACTATCACACAAACAAAAAATACCCGAATAAGATCCTAAATTATTTAAATGACGCATATCCTGACATAAAAACTCAATCGAACCCTCTAAGTTTTTACTTTTTGCCTGTTTCACCATTTCCTCACTTAAATCAAGAGCTGTCATAGTATAACCTTTTAAAGCAAGCATTTCAGTGATCTCACCACTACCACACGCAAGTTCTAAACAATCGCAAGGTGCAAGTTCACTCTCAATCCAAGAAACCCATTCTCTAGAAGCTTCTTCATCTTTTACTAAAGCATCATAATAATGTGCCAATGTATTATAAATCATACGTTTTTACTGGAACATCCGAATATAAACGGTCCAGATTATAAACCTGCCTTTCCTCATTCACAAATAAATGGACTACCACTTCTTTTAAATCAATCAAAAGCCATTTTGAACCCGAGTCCCCCTCAATATGCATATCCCCCATATATCCAGCTTCTCTTAAACGATCCTTAATATTTTGTGCAATCGCATTATTCTGACGAATATTCGTAGTCGAACAAACAATCATTGAATCCATAAAAGGAGTCAAACTCGTTACATCATATACACGTACATCTTGTGCTTTCTTTTCACAGATCGCATGAACTACAATATCTAAAATCTCCATGTCTAACCTCTCTTTAAATACTCACGGTTTTGTTGAACCACCAATTCAAATCCTTCTTTAATATCTTTGTTACAAATTTCAATCAACTTACTAGAATCATATCCACGCAAAGGATCTAATTTATCTGCACAAAATACCATCATCGCATAAGGATCTTGACTCGTTCCAAGTACATGATGATAGATTGCATTATATACGATTGGATCATCAATCAAAAAGATATCTTTCGTAACAGCAGCCCCTACAAAACCATGCCATACAGCTACAGGATATTCCATGTTTTCAGGACAAATACTATTCATCCATTTTACCATCTCATCCTTTGGCATATATTTAGCTATATCATGAAACAAACCAATATAATACGCAATATGCATATCATACCCATTGTTCAACGCAAACTCTTCACAAAGTTTGGCAACCGATAAAGAATGTTTATATCTTTTTTCTGTTAATCTAGAAGCCACAAAATCCTTCACATACAACCTGTTTCGATAGATATAACGTAAAACTTCTTTTGGCAAATAATTCAATTTATTTCCCATACGAATTTCTGAACTTGAAACTGGGACCGAGGGCATTGTCATACACATAATGTCATATTTTGAATCTGCAAGCTTGCCATTCCTATCAAAACACACAAAATGAGCCATCTTAACAAGTTTTTCGGCATGATACCACTTATCAAACTGCTCCAATTGATCATTTCCTATAATCCAATAAAACTCATGTTCCGGATAGGTTTCAATCAATTTTTTTAGCGTATCATACGTATAGCTTTTACCAGCTCTTTCAAGCTCAAGCGTACATACCTTAAATCTTGAGTCTTTCTGAACCACCAAATCAATCATAGCCAAACGTTCTTGATCCAATGTCAATTCACGATCTTTTAAGGGCGTACTTGAAGTAGGCATAAACCACACTTCATCGACTTGTAAAGCTTGTAAAGACTGATTGGCCATTTGAATATGTCCATTATGGATTGGATCAAAAGACCCGCCTACAATGGCAATTCTCATTTTTTAAGCCCCAATTTATTTTCTTTACTTCTTCTATACAATAAGAAAGTATGTCCAACAATATGAACTACTTCACTACCTGTTGCACTTGCACACTCAATAGCTGCCTCACGCACATCCACTGGACATGTCTTTAATAAATTACATTTTACTAATTCATGTGCCTCTAATGAATCGGATAGAGTATTCATTAAGTTATCACTCAAACCATCTTTTCCAATCTGGAATAATGATTTATAATCCATTCCTAATTTTCTTAAATATTTTTTATTTTGACTCGTTAACATTAAATCATCGCCTTTCTAAACGTTACTTGAATTCCTTTATGTACTTTTACATATACATCTTTTACTTGTCCACTAATACAGAACCATCCAATACCATGAATACAAACATCCATCTTTTCATCCTCAAGTTTAGGTGCATGGAACGTATGCATCGTTAATAAGGAAGTGTCCACACATGGCACTAACATGCCGTTTAAATGTTTTTGCCACAACGCATCTGCATTACTTAATTTTCCTCTATGAATTGATAAAGAACGAGAGAAATATCCAACAACTGTTGCCTTGCCACTTACCACTACATCTAGTCTTGCCAAACCTGCAGCCGCAAATGACTGATCTTCAAAGATTTGTGAAACAAATGGTCGAATTGGCTTTGTCGGAATCACTGTCTTTAAATCTTTCGGTTGAAGATACGTTAATAAAGAGTGCGTATTCTCAATGCCTGGTGTATCATAAATCGTATAATCCTCAAAAGGAATTGGAACTAAATCTAATGTAGTTCCAGGATTTTGAGACGTTGTTAAATCTTTTGTTGCCAATAAATGATTCAATACAGTCGATTTACCTGCATTGGCAACACCCATAAAAATCACATTTCGATTTTTACGATATTTTAAGATCGCATTCACAATACGTGAAGAGTATTCTCTAGATTTATCATTTTCCTTTAACAGATAACCACAAATCACAATATCCTTCACAATAATATTTTCTTCATGAAGACGATGCTTCACAAAGTTGATAATTTTTTCATCGGTTAAAGTTGTCGGCAAAACATCACGCTTCGTTAATACCATGACAATATCTTTACCAGGAAGTTTCTGATTCAAACGCGAAATCAAATTCGCCTCAAACGCAAATAAATCTACGACCCAGAATACAACCCCATCAATCTTGTTGATTTTTTCCAATGTTGCGTTGGATTCAATCCCTTGCTGCATATTGATCGTAACATCCCCATAGTGACGAATACGATAACATCTTTGACAATAAGAAGCATCTAAAGTAGGTACATACCCAAGTGCTTTTTCATCTTCGTTTTGTAGTAAAACACCACAACCCTTACAATATTTAGTCATCAAATTCACCTCGCTTCAATATTTTTTTCTTTTCTAAATAACCATATATTAATTCTTCAAAGAAACGAAACACCTTTGTGATATTTCGATCCTTTATCGCAATTGGAGCCGTTAATATCGTATATAGACCCCAAATATTCCCACCCAATATATCTGTATACATCTGATCGCCTAAAATCGCAATCTGACTAGCCTTTAAGCCATGATCTTTCATTGCCTTTTTAAAACAAAAAGGAAATGGTTTACACGAAAATGGATATGTCTTGGACACTGGAAGATGCTTACCAAAATTCTTACCCCTTGAACTCGGTGAATTTGAACAAAGCGCAACTTCAATTCCATTCATTTTTAGCTTATGAATAAAATCAACCACATCTTGACTTGGAACTTCTTCATCATACGCTACCAATGTATTATCAATATCACAAAGTAATAATTGAATTCCATGATCATGTAATCTTTGTATATTCAAAGTTTTAAAACTCTGAACATAATAATTCGGTGCAAAAATATTCATTAGAAATCCCCTTTGGCAAAGTATTCAATTAGATGCTCAGCACTACGAATACCATCAATTGCACTTGTCATAATGCCACCTGCATAGCCACTACCTTCCCCACTCGGATATAGGCCTTGAATATTCGAAATATAAGATTCTTTATCACGTACTAAACGCACACTACTGCTGCTTCTTGATTCCACAGCACTTAATATTGCTCCACTCGAAACAAAGCCAGGCACCTTCTTTTCAAAATGTTCTAAAGCTTCATGTAAGGCTAAATTGACTTCTTTTGAGAATAAATCATTCAAATCACAGAATGTTGTACCAATTGAATACGTTGGTACTACCGATTCAAATTGTTTAGACACTCTATGCGCTAAATAATCCTTGGCTAGCTGCACACAAGCTTTATAGTCTTGTCCCATCAAGAAAGCTTTTCTTTCTAACTCTTCCTGATATTTTAAACCGGCAAACAACTCATTGCCATAATCCGAGTCATTGATCTGCACAAGTAAAGCGCTATTGGCATTTTCACCACTACGACTCGCATACGACATGCCGTTCACAACCAATTGTTCTTTTTGGCATGAGCTTGGAATCACATAGCCACCTGGACACATACAAAATGTATATACACCTTTCGAGTTGGAAGCTGTGTATGTCAATTGATAACGTGCAGGAATCAATCTTTCATCTTGACTATACTCATGAAGCATAGCTTCATTAATATATTTTTGTTTATGTTCAATACGAACACCTACCGCAAATGGTTTATTTTCAATGTGCATACCATGTTTATGAAGCATTAAAATTGTATCACTTGCACTATGTCCAGTTGCTAGAATCAACGCATTACAATCCATCCAATGATGATTGAAATAGATCTGTTTCAGGATTCCATTTTCTACTTTGATATCCTCTAATTTCGTATCAAAATAGAAAGTTCCACCCAATCTTTCAATTTCTTTCCGACAATTTCTAATAATGGACAAAAAAGCATCTGTACCAATATGAGGGTGCTGATCCATCAATATTTCTGATTTTGCCCCAAAAGAAACAAGTTCCTCTAAAACTTTACGACATAAAGCATCCTTTGATCGAGTGGTTAGTTTTCCATCACTAAAGGCACCAGCTCCACCTTCTCCAAATTGAACATTACACTCTTCATCCAACACTCCATTTTCCCAGAAGGTTTCTACCTTTTGTTTACGAACATCCACATTCGATCCTCTTTCTAAAACAATAGGTTTATACCCATATTGCGCAAGAATCAAGGCTGCAAACATGCCTGCTGGGCCAAATCCAACAACGATAGGTCTTGCAGATAAAGCGTGTTCTCCACTCATTACTGGATGATATGTTTCATCGGGTGTTAATGAAACATCTTTTAATTTTAAAAGTTTCTTTTCATTTTTGACTTTACAATCTACGACATACGAAAACAAGACCTTCTGGTGGCGTGCGTCCACACTTTTTCTATGTACGTGCCACTGCAAAAGGTCTTCTTTACGGATTCGCAGTTTTTTTAAGATCTGTGCTTCAATTTCATTTTCACTCGCACATTTCACTTGAAATAATCGAATCATAAGCTTACAGTAATTTTTTTAATATCGGATATTGATCCTGATAACGAGTCACAAAACCAGCTAAACATTGTGCACATGCCAAAGTTAAAAAATATACAACTAAATGTGCATGCGGCATCAAAACTAAGAAGATTTTGGCAAACAAAATATGTGAAGTATAAATCATCAATGAATCGTGGCGTAAAATTGTAAACATTTTACGATATGGAATATTGACCTTCAATAAATAATTCACTAAGAAATATACAGCTGGAACTAAACAAATATACATACTTGTTAGATCGCGCAAAATATTAAAATGACGATATAGAGCTACTTCACAAAACAATAATACAAAACTAATCAAGAAAGCAAGTAAGCTTACTTTTTTAGGTAAGCGACGCGTTCTTGAAAGTAACAAACCAATCGCAATAAACATAGGACCAAAGAAGATTCCATTTCTTGCGGTTGATAATGCTTTCGTAAAGAATCCAAATAAGAAAGAAATATAAGGTAAACTTTCCCATACTGGTGTATACACATTAATTAAATAACCCACAACATATAGTGCAAATGTGGTAATCAATGTAAACTTCAAACCTTTTTTCTTATACAAATAATACACGATCACATCCGCCAACATTAAGGCTGGTAAAAACCACAAGTGATAATAACTTCCATTAAAGATAAAATCTCGAACGTATGTGAATAAATACGATATACGAAAGCCATTGTGTGTATAATCAAAAATCGTATATGGCAAATAAATAATTGTCCATATCAAATAGATTCTAAAAAGACGAAGTAATGCTTTCTTTAAACGAGCATCATTCACATCTTCATTTTCCAAGTCATAATTTCTAAAGAAGAAAAACCCGCTTGTTGTAAAGAAAAATGGAACGGCCAAACGACAAACAGTATGAATAAAGTACGTGTTAAATGTTTCTGATATTTCTAAAAAAGGAAATGTATGAATACATACAACCAACAATGCCGAAACATAACGCGCAATATCTATCGATGCATACTGCCTTTTCATGAGCGCACCTTTAATCTAGGTACACGTGAAGAAATTGAAGTTAATGTCTCATTGTTGATGGTCTTAGCCATACGACTGATTTGATCTACAGTTACCACTTCATTTCCTTGATGACCAACGATGCATACCACATCGCCTTCTTTAACATCTTCTACTTCTGTAACATCGATCATACATTGATCCATACATAAGTTTCCAATCAATTTACATCTTTGACCATGTACTAATACTTCGAATCCTTGATTGGATAATAAACGAGGCAATCCATCCGCATAACCAATGCTCATAGTCGCAACTTTTGTTGGTTTTTCAGCTATAAAATGACGACCATAACTTACACTTTGTCCTGGATAGATCCATTTCACTAAACTTACATTGGCATACATAGACATGATGGGAATAAAATCAGGATTTGTCTTGATTTTAATATGATCATCACTCGTAACACCCATATATAATAGGCCAGGTCTACAATATTCATATTCAAGTTCTGGATAATTCAAGATTCCATAGCTATTTTGAAGATGACGAATACCCGGATCAATACCTTGCGATTTTAATAAATCAATCACTTCATCAAACAATTGAATTTGTTTTTTTGTAAATTCAGTGCAATCTTCATCTAAACAATCACTCACTGGAAAATGTGAAAAGATTCCTTCTACACATAAGTTTTCTAAGCGATACTCTTCATAAATATCCTCAATATGTTTATCTTGTTCTTGATATACAATACCAGTTCTACACATACCTGTATCTACTTTACAATGACAACGAATCTTTACATCATTTTCTTTGGCATAGGCATTTAATTCTCTAGCATATTCAATGGATACTAAAGATTGAACGATATTCTGTTCATGAAGATAATGAAAATGCATGCTTGGTGTATATCCTAAAATCAAGATGTTATCTTGGATTCCCGCATTTCTAAGATTTAATGCTTCATCAATACTGGAAACGCCAAAATAGTCCACACCACATTTTTGTAGAGCCTTAGCACATGCGACATCACCTAAGCCATACGCATTGGCTTTCACAATACCCATGATTTTTGTGTTTTTTACAAGCTTTTTAACTTCTTTTACATTATGACGGATCGCATCATAATCAATTTCAGTCCAAGCTCGACTATAAGCTTCTAGCATGCTCCAATTGTCCTTTGCATAGCTAGTTCAATTAGCTTATCAATTAAATCCGCAAATTCAATACCGGCTTCTTTCATCATAGAAGGATAACGAGAAGTCGCTGTTAATCCAGGAATTGTATTCAATTCATTCAAGATTACTTCTTTATCTTCTGTCACAAACATATCTACACGTGCCATTCCGCAGCAATTCATCGCAATATATGTTTTGCGAGCTAATTCTTGCGCTTCTTTAAATGTTTTTTCATCAATACGAGCCGGACAATAAATAGCGGCTCCTTTCATTTCATATTTTCCTTCAAAATCGAAGAATCCACCCGTAATTTCAATTTCATCAATGGATCCTGTAAAGATTTCTTCATTGCCCATAACGGCACAGCCAATCTCAAAGCCCTTAATTACTTTTTCGACTAAGATCTTACCTCTACCATCATAGAAGAATGCATCTTTACATGCACTTTCAAATTCTTCTTTGTTGTTGACAAAATGCACACCATAGCTACTTCCTGCATTACATGGTTTAATGATCCATGGCAATTCAATCTTTTCTTGAATTTGCTCAAATGTAGGATTTTCTCGATTGGCATATAAACAAATGTAGTCAGCGCAAGGAATTTTTGCTTCTTTACACAAAATATGCATAATTTCTTTATCCATTGACATAGCACTTGACATAACATCACAACCTACATAATGAATATTCATCAATTCAAGTAAACCTTGAATCAATCCATCCTCACCATTTTTACCATGTAGTACCGGGAATACACAGTCTAGTTCAATCACTTTATTTGAACCATCTAATGGCATGATTCCCCCGTTTACCCATGCACAAGATACACAAGTTTCTTCATTTTCCCATGTATCATGTTCAATAGAATCCACATCTCCATTATATAAATAGAAATGTCCGTTTTTATTAATACCAATTAAAGTCATTTCATAGTTGTCTGCATGAATTTGACGTAAAAAGGAAGTGACAGAATGTAACGAAACAGAATATTCACTACTTTGTCCCCCAAATACGACACCTAAACGTAATTTACTCATTGTTTTTCCCCCTAAAAGCATCTACTAATGTATCCATCTTCATCGCTCTTGAACCTTTGATCATAATAATGCAATCTTTGTCTAACAAAGGTTTGCAAGCTTCATATATCTCATCTTTAGTTTCATACCATTTCCCATTAAAACCATCGGCCGTTTCTTTTGAAAGAGGACCTGTACAATATAATTCGTCCACACCTTTTTCTTTGGCATAAACACCCACATCATAATGCAACTGTTTTTCTTCACTACCAAGATCTAACATATCCGATAAAATGGCAATATGTTTATTGGCCGGAAGTTCCATCAATGTATCAATGGCTGCCTTAGCACTTTCTGGATTTGATTTATATGTATCATCTAGAATATATGCATTTTTTACTGAAATTAACTGCGTACGCATCTTCGTCATTTCTAGATCTTTCAATCCATTTAAAATCGATTCTTCTTTTAAATGACAAGCTTTTGCGATATAGATACACGGCAATGCGTTCATTGCCTGAAAATCACCAAATGCACGCAAATGTACAGGTGCATCTAAAATATTACATTTAAATACAATTCCTTCTTTATCATATTCAATATCACTTGTGATTGAAACATCTCCACCTTGACCAAAAGATACTACTTTTTTATTTTCTGTATCTAAAGTACAAAGCACTTCTTGGATTTCTTTACTTTCATAATTATAAAGGAACAATCCATTTTCTTTTGTACCCTCTAAAATTTCACATTTAGCTTGGGCAATCTGTAATTTTCCACCCAAATTTTCCATATGAGCCGAGCCAATTGAAGTGATGACAGAAATATCCGGTTGTGCAATGGAAGTTAATTGTGTAATTTCACCTTTATTTTCCATACCCATTTCTAAAATGGCCACTTCAATATCTTTATCAAAATCAAATATCGTTAAAGGAAGTCCAATCTCACTATTGCGGTTTCCTTGTGTCTTCTGTGTCTTTTTCTCTTGCGAAAAAATACTATATAACATATCTTTACAACTTGTTTTACCATTTGAACCCGTTACACCAATAACTAAAGGATGTAACTCATCCAGATATGCTTTTGAAAGATCCTGCATAGCTTTAAGTGTATCATCGACTAAAATTACAGGAAAATCAGGATATGGGACATGGTCTTTTTGCCACAAACTAATCAAAGCACCATCTTCAATTGTTTGTTTGGCAAATGTATGTCCATCCACTCTTTGACCAATAATAGGTACGTATAAAACGTCTTTTGTCACTTGTCGTGAATCAATCACAACACCATGAATTTTTTTTGTATCATCAATATCACCATGCAAAGTTGCATGCATCATATTTGTTATTTCATGAATGGTTTTTACAATCATCTCAAAACCTCCGCTTAGTTTACATTATAGCATAAAACTAGTTGTCAATATTTATATTTCAATAAAAAACCAAATTTTCCCATTTTTAACTCTTGCAAACTCATACATTTTCATGAATTGAGACAAAAAATCATCAAAAGTGGGGCCGAAACACTATATTTTTGAAATATCACATATTTTCCCACGCTTTTCACATTTTATTTGACACAACTTATGGTATACTTCTTTACAAGCAAGGAGTTTGAAGACCTTGCCGGTATGAAATCAGTCTATGGTATTCATACTATTTTCTATCCCCTTATTGAAAAGCCAGACACCCCCTTAGTCTGGCTTTTCATTTTATCTAAAACGATGTATTATTTTTAATAAGGAGGACTTATTACTATGTGTATTTTTTGTATGATTGCTAATGGCGAAATTCCAAGCAATAAAATTTATGAAGATGAAAGTGTCATCGCCTTTCTAGATATCAATCCAACTTCTTATGGACACACCCTTGTTGTTCCAAAAAAACATTGCGATTCATTTCTAGATTGTCCAGATGAAACAAGAAATCATGTTTTTGAAGTTGCAAGTAAACTTGCCAATAAATTAGAACAAACTTTACATTGTGATGGCATTAACATCTTAAGTAATGTTCATGAAGCGGCTGGACAAAGCGTAAATCATTTCCATGTTCATTTAATTCCACGCTATAAAGATAATGATCATGTTACAATTGAATTTCATGAAATCGAAAAACCTGATTTTGAAGAATTAATGAATAAACTAAAATAAAGAAGTCGTCGACTCAATGTCATTAAGTTAAGAGATGACGAACCATTCGGATACTATTGTCTGGATGGTATTTTTATTTGAAGGCACGACGAAAATTGTAGT
>OGES01000921.1_pt1 | contig 26061 bp, 16 predicted proteins | sample 1570711 | NCBI WGS metagenome assembly OGES01 (sample SAMEA2582133, study PRJEB24529) | metagenome | biome: Human gut stool | place: China | collected 2011 | reverse complement strand
ATTCAAAATCAACCGTAGAAATACGTGCCGGTTCGAGTCCGGCCTTCGGCACCAAAAGATACAATCAAGTCGCTCAGGGCGGCTTTTTTTGTGTCCATTTTCTTCTGGGATCACCTCCGCGTTTGTTAACCATTGATGACTCTTACTCCCTCTGAGTGTGTTTTTGATTTTAAAATACCTTTTTACATTCTTATCTATATGATTTTGTTATGAAAAAAATTTCGATTCAAGATGGGAAGAAAGAAATTTGGGCGAATCATTTTTTTCAACGGAAAATGGATGTTGGTACGCAAAAAATTACGTCAAAAAAGCTGTATGTCACAAAGGGTATTACGTAAAATATCACGTTATCAGATTCACACATACATTGGATGGATTAAAGTATGGCTAATATTGATGCGGATTACTGCTACTCGTTTCCTGCTATACGTGGCATTCAGGCTGGCCGACCTTTCTATATCGCCACATGCCCGATGCGTATCATCCCGAAAATTTTCAGTTTTGATGAAAATGACGTACCGCCTGAGCTACGTGCGCAACGGACTCTAAATAAATCGCGTATCCCTGAAATGGTCCGTTATCTTCTGGAAAATCCTAAAGATTATGTGTTTTCAGCCCTGACGGCTTCCATTGCCGTAGATGTGCAGTTTGAGGAGTTTCAGGGGTCCAATAACTTGGGTACATTATGTGTGCCGATGGATGCGCAAATTTTGATCAATGATGGTCAGCATCGCCGTAAAGCGATAGAAGACGCTTTAGACGCACGTCCTGAGCTGGGACAGGATAATATTCCGGTATTGTTTTTTGTTGATGAAGGTTTAAAACGCAGCCAACAGATGTTCGCCGATCTAAATAAATACGCAATTCGTCCCAGTCCATCTCTGGCATCACTTTATGATCATCGCGATGCTAGTTCGAATTTGGCACGTTATCTAGCGATGTCTATCGAGCCATTCGTTGGAATGACTGAATTAGAAAAGTCCGGTATAAGCCAGCGGTCCAATAAGCTTTTTACTTTGAGCAGTATCAAGCAGGCTACCCGTTCTTTATTGGGCAAGGATCCAAAAGAAAACAATTTTGAACAATGCACCCAAATTGCTACCGAATATTGGTTGGCTATTTATAGCGTGATGCCGGATTGGCAGTTAGCGATCAAAAAAGAGGTTTCACCGGTTCAGTTGCGTCAAGATTATATTCACGCTCATGGTCTTGGATTACAGGCTCTTGGGCTACTAGGATATACCCTCCTAACGGATTATCCTGAGCAATGGTCTGAGAAAATCTCTGCACTTAAGACATTTAACTGGCGCAGGAACAATCCGGATCTCATTAAACGTGCGATGCAGCACGGCAAACTGAGTAAAACCAGTGCAGCGATCCAGTTAACCTGCAATGCGCTAAAAACTGCGCTCTCTATTCCCCTCACTCCTGAAGAACAGGAGCTTGAAGCTCAAATGGTTGTCTCATGAGTAAATTAGTTCAGGCCTATGATTTGGCCGAATACGAAGATTTTATTAATCAGGAACAGTTCGCTGGACGACCTCTGGCCGAATATGTTGCTGAGGTACAAAGAATTTATTGCGCGGATAAGCGTCCGTGGGTGATTGGTTACAGTGGGGGCAAAGATTCTTCAGCAGTTATTACGCTGGTCTATCTGGCCTTACTGGGTCTACCCCCAGAAATGCGCAGTAAAGATGTTTTTGTTGTGTCATCCGATACGCTTGTTGAAACGCCAGTAGTCGTGGATCTGATTAAGAAAACGATGTTGCAGATTGAAGCAGGTGCAAAGCGCAATGGTCTGCCAATCACTCAACATGCGGTAACGCCTAAAACTACTGAAACTTTCTGGGTAAACTTACTGGGGAAAGGTTATCCAGCCCCAACGCGTAGTTTTCGTTGGTGTACCGAGCGTATGAAAATCAATCCGGTGAGTGACTTTATCAAAGATAAGGTCAGCCAGTTTGATGAAGTTATTGTTGTCCTCGGTTCACGTAGCAGCGAGAGCGCTTCCCGTGCGCAGGTAATCGCAAAACACAAAATTGATGGCTCACGCTTGGCTCGGCATACCACGTTGGCAAATGCGTTTATCTATACCCCTATTGATACTTGGGATGTAGAAGATGTCTGGAAGCTGCTGCGTGGTGCGTTTCGCTATGCCCCTGAAGATATAGATGAATGGGAAAGCCCGTGGGGCGGGAACAATCGTCCTCTGTGGACATTGTATATGGATTCTTCTGCACAAGGTGAATGCCCTCTGGTAATTGATGATAGTACTCCTTCCTGCGGCAATTCGCGTTTTGGCTGTTGGACCTGTACCGTTGTCACTAAAGATAAAGCCATGGAAAGTCTGATCAAAAACGGCGAAGAATGGATGTCTCCGCTGCTTAAATATCGCGATTTATTGGCTTTAACCACCGATCCAGTGAATAAAGACACGTATCGCAACTACAAGCGTCGCACTGGCAAGGTCAGTTATCAATATGCCAAAGATGGCGAAGAAATTAGTGCCGAGCGTAAGCATGTTCCCGGCCCCTATTGGCTTAAGTATCGCCAGCAGTGGCTGAAAGAGCTGCTTGAGATAGAGCGCGATTTAAATGCCCAAGGTCATACAATTACGTTAATTACCCAGCCGGAGCTGCACGCTATCCGTCAGGAGTGGTTGAAAGACCCTAACGAGCCAGACTGGCACGATACGTTGCCAAGTATTTACCGAGAGGTATATCAACAGGATCTGGACTGGGTGGTTGACGATCAGTCTCGATTTGACGCCAGCGATGCTGATTTGCTGGTTCAGATAACGCAAGGATTTGATGTAGTACCTGAAATGGTGATGAAACTAATTGAACTGGAAACCTCGATGGAAGGATTAAGTCGTCGGCAGGGGATTTTTGATAAAATCGGTACGATTTTAAAACAGGACTGGGGTTCTTTAGAAGAAATTAAACAACAACAGATAACACTGCAAAAACGTAACGAGCGTGATATTCATCAGGAAGTAATCGCTAAGTTGGAAACTGAACTTCAAGTTTTGCAGCTTAGAATTGCTGATGCCAGTGAATCCCCGGTATTGGTTGGGGAGGAAAACGAACGTGCTCATTAAACAACTGGTATTACATAATTTTCGTGTATTCAATGGTACACATGCGATTGATTTGGCACCAAGAAAGCGCCCACACGATTCGAATCCACGACCCATTGTACTGTTTGGTGGTTTAAACGGCGCAGGGAAAACATCGATACTATCGGCGATCCGTTTGGCTTTATATGGTCGACTGGCGTTTGGTCTTGCGACCCAACAGCAGGATTATATCGAACAGCTCAGCGCAATGATTCATAAAGGCGCGCACTCTATGGAACAGCCTGAAGAAGCATCGGTAGAACTGTCGTTTACCTATAATAAAGGGGGGCGTGAGGCTGAGTTTACTGTCACGCGAACATGGAAAAAGGGAAAGAAGGATCGCCTTTCTCTTCAACAAGATGGTCATCCGCTTAGTGAACTTGATTACGATCAGTGCCAAGGGTTTCTTAATGAGTTGATTCCGCATGGTATCGCTGATCTGTTTTTTTTCGATGGCGAGAAAATTGCAGAACTTGCTGAGGATGAATCCGGTAATATTTTGCGCACTGCTGTGCGCCGCTTATTGGGGTTGGATCTGATTTCTAAATTGCGTAACGATTTAATGATTTTCGTTAAGCGTCAGCAATCAAGTCAGCTAGCAAGTTATCAGCAAGAGCAGATAGCAGACCTTGAAAAACAAAGTGACAAATTAGCATGTCAGGCCGAATCACTGCTGGAAAGCGCCGATTTTGCCAAAATGAGGATTGAGTTTCTTTCTAAAGATATAATTCGTTATGAAGGCTTGCTAAATGCTCAAGGGGGCGCATTTGCCCAGACTAAAGCGCAGGAAAAACTAAAAGTTGATGCGCTACTGAAGGATAAAGAACGTCTTGAGAAGGCGCTCCGTCAAGAATGTGAGGGAGTATTACCTTATGCGCTGGCACCTAATATCTTATTTCAGTTGCTTGGGAAAATTGCTGACGAAACTCAGATTAAGCAGGCGAAGAGTTTTGAAAAAGAGCTGGAACAGTTTTTATCGCTACTAAAAAATGATATAGCGCTACGCTCTAGTACTACCAGTAAAATTGCTACTGAAGCAATCAGAGATAATTTGAAAGAGTATATGGCGAATAAGCCTAAGGGGGATTTGCTTTTCGATATATCAGAACGTGAAGCAGGCATGCTACAGCAATCAATTGAACAAGATAGCAAAAAATCTTGGCTACGCTTCGATCTCTATCGAACTCAATTAGCTGAGATAGAACAACAGTTGGAGCAGGCTGCCGCTAATATTGCCCGTGCTCCGGAAGACGACCAGTTAATGGATCTCTTTGAAAAACTACGCGATCTCGATAAACAACGCGAGAAGCAGCGGCAAAAATATCTTTCGTTGTTGGAGAGTGCTAAAGGAATTAAACAACAGCAACTGTATTGCGTTCGTAAGGTACAAAAACTGCATGATGTTGCTCGTAGCCAGCATGGTCTTGACAGTGCCTATAAAAACGCACAAGAAACTATTAATTTACTCGACCGGTACAGTGAGGTGTTAACTCATGCTCGAGTGAAAACGCTATCAGCGAATTTTGAAGTTGCTTATCGAAAACTAGCCAGAAAAGAAGATTTACAGCTTAGTGCGCATATAAACCCCGAGACTTTTGACGTCGAATTGATCGATGATCAGGGGGCAGTTATAAACCGTAAATTGCTTTCTGCGGGTGAAAAACAAATTTATGCCATTGCGATTCTCGAGGCTTTAGCAAAAACTTCTGGGCGTGACTTGCCGGTGATTATAGATACACCATTAGGGCGTCTGGACTCTCAGCATCGGGATAAGTTAATTAACTATTATTTCCCCGAAGCCAGCCACCAAGTGGTGTTGCTTTCTACCGATACTGAAGTAGATGAACGTTATTTTGTTGATCAGTTGCGTGATGATATCTCTCATGCTTATGAGATTGTGTTTAATGCGCATACTAAATCATCAACGCTGAAACCTGGTTATTTCTGGGAATTAACTAAGGAGGCTATCTGATGCTCCCGAATCGAATGGCGCTTAGCCGTCAGACTGAAGATCAGCTTAAAAAGCTTAAAGGGTATACTGGGATTACACCCAATATTGCTGCCCGGCTAGCATTTTTCCGCTCGGTGGAGAGTGAGTTTCGCTATTCACCTGAACGAGATAGTAAGAAGCTGGATGGTACGCTGGTGCTGGATAAAATTACGTGGCTTGGGGAGACATTACAGACTACAGAATTAGTTTTGAAGATGCTATATCCACGGTTGGCACAGAAGGATATGATTAAGGCTTGGGCGGCACATGTTGAAGATGGGATTGCTGGAGTGAGAAATTACCGGAATCTAAAAGATTTGTCATTGAATTTATAAACTATCAACAAAGGCATGAGATTTATTAAATCTCATGCCTTTGGTTTATATTATTATTTTGAGTAATTACCTTAATAATAATTCTTTTCCATCAAAGAGTATAGTTTTTTGATGAAGTGATTGGTCATCAAATTGGAAGTTTTTCAATTTCATTTCTTCAGCTAGTACTCTTATCTCTTCAGGATTAAAGGGATTGTTAGCTATTAATATTGAAAAAATGAATTTATTAACTAACTCTTCATTTTCCAAATGCCAGACTGAAAACATATTATTGAATAATACTTCTTCGCTAATATTAAGATATACTGCTAAGTTCATAAATCTATCGTGATGATCAAGAGGGGCACATCTTTCGTAATACTGAAAAAGATCATCAGGATCTACGCCAATACTTTTTGCAACATCATTTATTCCTTTAGGAAAAATGCTCCATAATTCAGCTTCTGGATTTAACTCATTAGTCGATGGTAATGAAACTACTGAGACGGTTTTCCCTACAAGTCGACTTATCTTCTCACGCATGTCGGCGTCAAAAACTGCTAGGAATCTAAACTCTATATCTTTATTGGGATTAAAATGTTTGACAACTTTTTCTATATCAGACTCACCATCTTTAAAGCTTACTATGTGGTAATCATGAGCAATATCGGAAGCGAATCGATTAAGAATACATTTAAGAAAAAAGAAAGCAAATTTATCTTCAACGATAAATATTCCTTTTTTCCTTGATTTAATTCCTAATTCGGTAAAATATTTTCTTTCATGCCTAGGGGATGCAACACTAATTCCCATCTGCCTAGTATTATAAATTAATCTGGCATTTCCTATACCAATTTTGTTTAAAATTGATTCAGAATGACTAGATAATAATATCCAAATACCCTTTCTGGAAGATATATGAGCGAGATAGTCCATTAAACATTCTTGACTATATACTGATATGCAATTTTCTATCTCATCGATGAGCAGTATTGAATTATTTTCTATCCAGTTTATGAACCAGAAAATATACATGCATAAATATTCCCCCGCCCCCATATCAAGACATGTATACTCTGCTCCATTAGGCAATGAAACCTTTATGAAAGGAAAGGTATAATCATCAGCTAATGCACCTTCAACCTCATAAACCTCAATCTTTGTATAAACTTTACCTATAATATTACCTATTATACTAATGTTTTCTTCTTTGCCCAGTATACCGTTAGGTTCAAGCCCTTCGATAAAATCATCAATATTCTCTGAATTATGCAGAAAACTGATTACCTTATTACACTCAACAGAAGGCTCAAGGTAGTTAACAATAACCTCTTCTATATTAACAATCTCAGAATTATCTCTAAGTATGGATAGATTAATATCTTCCGCGTTTAACCTTGATCTAAATGCATTGTCTTTTTTTATACACGAATAAATAGATTTTAAAATGGTACTTTTTCCAACCCCATTTTTTCCACAAATAACAGAAATTCCATTGTTTAACTCTAAACAAAAACTATCAGATATACCTTCTACATTATTGATGGCAACTCGACGGAGTTGGCAATTGTAATTCGAAAGCTCTCTAGTTCTACGCCACCCATCGTTAAATTTGGCAAGTCTCATCTGGTTACTCCTTCCAGTTTTCTGCGAGATCTTCCACAATATATTTAACATCAGCATTTCTATCTTGCATAAGACTTGAAAATTTATCAAGCGAGTAGCTGTCTTTATTATTTAAATATGAGAGATTAATTCCAGCCTTAGAGCAAGAGAAATTTTGTATGATATCACGAATAACAATTGAACCTATGGACATTACTCGTGAGGAGCTTCGCTCAATATATATCATCAATAATTCACGAAGGCACTGTTCATCAATATTAAAGAAGGAAAGTACCTCTACTGGAATTTTCTCATTCAACTTAACATGAGCTTTAGCAGACTCTAAATTAAAGAAAGCATTGTAAATCTGTTCATTCTTAAAGCTCTCCCCAAAAATATTCATGCATGTAATTAGATATATCCAATTCAAAGATGATGCTTTAGTAAGGTTTGTATTTATTTCCATTTTTTTTATGTGTGAACTGAAAGTACCAAATATTTCTATAGTATCTTTAATAGCAGTAGATATTTTATTATCAAAACTAGTGTCATTACGATATCTATTGGTTAAATTTGCATCGCTTAATTGATAGCGAATGCTTTTTTCCTCTAGAAGAAGACAAACACGAGAAAGTAAATCGTTATAAGCCATCCTTGAATTACTAAACCCAAGAATACTCTTATCAACACCAAGTTGATCCATGTAAGAAACAAAAGATGATATATCATTGCGTACATCACCAAAGATGGCGTTTCTAGCTTCAGACGAAGTGAGTTTTATTGTTTGATTTAATCTATAAAAAAGCTCACTTGGTTCCCCTTGATTATAATCAGTTATTTCATAAATGGTGATACCAAAGCGTTCAATCTTTCTTTGAATCTCTGCGCTTAAATCCTTAAACTTTTTACCATGTAGTTCAACAATATCATCATCTTTTGGTTCGATAAAACCATCAATCTGAAATTGATTATCCAAAAAATCTCGGATAGCAGTTAGTCTTTGTTGTCCATCTAAAACTTCAGCTTTTCCATTACCTACGGATATAGTATGTATTGGCGGTATGTACCATTCACGCAGAATAGAGTCGATCAATAATTTCTTTTTTTTCGTTGTCCAAACTTCTCCGCGCTGAAAGTCTGGTCTGAGATCTAGCTCCCCATCTTTAATATCAGCATAGACACTTCTTATTTTATTCGTAGTATCTTTTATAATCATTTTTTATCCTTTAGTTAGTTCCCAAAATGCTCGATCACGCATCTTTTTAACTTTTTTATCTCCATCAACATACAGGCTAAAATGCTTCTCAAGCTGTCGTATCTGGCCCATTAAAGACTCCTGCTCACTTTTATCGTCAATGTTAAATACCGCCTTAATGTCCGAATTCCTAATCTCCGAAACTCGATGAATCACCCAAGTTAAAATATAGGAGGCATAATTATTTTCACCAGTCTTAAAGTGGGTGATTTCTTGTGTCGATAGAATTGCACCAACACCATATTCACGACCTTCCTTAAGAATTTTACGCAAGCTGGCAAAATCCTGGCGCATAAAATTATCAGCTTCATCAACCAGAATCATTTTGGTTAGCTGTCGATAATCCCCTTGCACCATCGGCTTACCGCGTTTTTGCATCTGGGCATAAAACAGGTCAAGCGTCAGTGCAACCACCAGGTTTTGAATCTCTGATGGATAACCCGCGAGCTCGATAACTGTGACTCCATCAACTAGATCGTACAAACTGGCCATCTTCTCTGGATTTGTTTCAAAAATCTGGAAACCAGCCAGATTATAAAGTGCAGCATATAATGAATCTTCGTCGACCTTCTCTTGTGCCAGGTACTGCTGCCACACATCTTCAATTGTCGGCGCTACACGATTCCATGTTGATCGATCATGAGGCACTATGCCTGCTAAGTCATAGCACTCCATTATTAGCGTAACCAGCTTCATGCGTTGTTTTACGCCAAGGTTATACGCTTTACCCATCGTTTCAGCGAACGCCATGGCCGTATGCCTCGGTAACATGGGCATATCACCAAATAATGATAAGGGATTGTAAGGTAACAACGATAGCTGATACCTCTTAGCTCCCGTAGCTTCCAGAAACGCATCATCCACATAGTCGGATTTATAGTCGAAGATCAACAAGCCAATCGGTTTACCATCAACGTTGCTGGACTGATTGCGCATCAGTTGCGTAACCAGCGATTTAGTAAACTGGGTTTTCCCGGTACCCATTGTTCCAATAATACCGGTATTAGTATTCATGAACTTAGCGGTGTTGGTTGGCTCCCAGTACAATGGATTCTGACGCACGGCATCATGACCAAACAAGACCTGTAATGGTGTATTGCTGACATTACTGGGGGTTAGTGACGATGCTTCAGGTTGTGGAAGCTCCAGCACAGATATGGGCTGCGGCTCAGTTGTTGTTGCTACCTGTACTGGGTGTGAAGAATTGACATCACACTCTGGTTTGAGCAGATATTTTTCCGGCACCCGATAGCGTTCAGCTAGTGGAGGTTGATCACCTTGTGCTGCAATTAACGATGGAAGCAAAGAATAGGGGATTTCGATCTGAAGAATATTCTCTGCCGTTTCTTTATAAGAGAGATCAAAACAGGTTTCACTGTCTACATGAGCTACCACAAAGCCTTCTGCATAACCAGCAAGTTCACCTAACTGATAGTCGCCAGTGAGCCACCATTCACGTCGTTCCAGCAGAGGGGATAGCTTGTCGTTATCCAGTACACCATACAGACGCAACTTCTCTACCTGCATTAATACCTGGCGGATAAAAAGTGCCCGATAAAGTTGTGATGCCAGAGTTTGCGGCCCAAGAATATCTTGCTGTAAATAGCGTTTTAGCTCGTGGGCCTGCTGCCCAGCATGGTTGTAATCAGGACGAGCCCCTGTTTTTACTTCAAGTGGTAACAGATACAGGTTGTTATCTTTGAAGCCGACAAAGAGTACATCGTCAGAGATCGCTCCTTTCTGATACCCCTGTAAATGGCGCGATAAATCGCTTTCTTTCATTCTCAGCCCGACGTTGCCGGACACGCGGATCATCTCAGCTACTGACAGTGGAATCCAGCAAATATCTGACTGGTGCAGCATAGACTGTACGAATTTGTATGCACCGATAATGCCGTGTTTTTCTTTGCGATCCTTTTCATTTGAACGCAACATTTTCAACAGCCACTCGCCGTTAAAGGCATTAAATTCGGCAAGTAGTTGCTGGCTATCAACGGTGGATTGCCCTGTTTGAAGGAGACGCAGGAACAACTCAACCTGTTTTGTGACGGTTACGGCGTCATAACCAGCACAACTGGTGTACTGGTCAGAGTAATGAATTAGTACGACGTCTTTTTGACTAGTAAAGAAATCGAGTGTGACCTTAGGGTCGATAATTGTGGTCCAGAGAGAGCTATCATAAGAGCGATTCAGCAGTTGCTTAAAGTTACCGCTGACAGCCAGACTAATTCCCTGACCGAGATACTGGCTGTTGCTTTGTCGTGCTGGTTGCCACAGACAACCCATCAAGCGGGCGAGACGCAGGGCGCAAGATGATTCAGTATCGACATTACGTAGACCAAACGCGGTAAAGTACGCATCGCCTTGTGTTTCAGCCCCTTCGCCCGCAATCAGGCCATGACATAATACCCCGCTGGCAGCATCTTCAATGCGAATTTGGCGGCAATCAACCGGCGCGGTGTTGGTGAAAAATGCGAGATGGGCGTAAGCCAGTTGATCACTTTCCGGTGGCAGGACAAATTTGCTGAATGTTAAGCGACTGCGAAGTAGATCGATCAACATATCGGCTTCAGAACGCCACGCACCACTGTTCAGGCCAAGATCAATTTTAAGTTGTTCATAGCTGCCACTTTCGGCAAAGCGGTCAAAGGCATTGGGTAGCAGACGTTCGTCATAGCAGTTTACGTGTATCGAAATTGCATTATCTTTTTCCTGCTTAAAATAATCTACTAGCCCCAAAAATAGTTCTCTGGCATCTCCCATATTAATAGAATTAATAACCAGTGCATTATTACCTGCACTCTGGAACAATCGGGAATAGGCATCAGTAAATTCGTTTAGCTTGTCTTTCACCAGACGCTTAACGTATTCGTGACTCATCTGGCGCTGGGGAACAATATCTATCCAGAAGCGGTTTTCTGCCATCGGTTGTAACTGTGCGTATTCATGTTCGCTATGATATACAAATGGCATTAGGCCAGAGACGACCAGACGATCGAGAGTAATCTCTGGTAATGAAGCGAAGGAAGCTGATGCGGGGAATCCGGGCTCGGCGATAATAGTTTCAGCTAGCTGTAAATGATAAGCCATTACCAGTGGATGCAGAGGCGAGAGACGTTCATAATCGTCGCTGCGACAAATCCCCAGATGTAACAGACATTTTTCCTGGGTGGTTAATGCTCTGCTCAGACTGATTTGCTGTAATGCCTGTTCAAAAGTAGCGATCATGTGACTGACTAATACACGATATTCCGCTGACCATGACACCAGACTCGGCAGAGTATTCCGACGTTGATAGTAAACGAACAATTGGTGATACGCATTATGGAGGTCGGGATAGCTTGGCAGAAGCTCATCCAGTGCAAACTCACTGCCATTACTGCCAATGCTGAGCAGATTACGCTCGATCAAGGCGTACTCTTGCATAAGCAACTGCTGGCGAACACCAACCACATTATGTTCGATATTGTCCAAGATGACGCGACCTTTCATCTTGTTCCAGGTTGCATTACCTTCTTCTTTAAAGAGTTTATTGAAACGACCCTGATCAAAAAGCAGAGGTAGTGTTAATCCGTCCTCTGCTCCTGGCCCTTCGATGTTAAACAGTAAACGGGAGTGACCTGAAATCAAGTTAAATTTGATCAGCTCGCTTTGATTCGCCAGCGTTTCAAAATTAACGAGTGCATAATGTCGGCAATCAACATCATCACTTTCTTCATCAAGTAAACAAGTCTTGTCGCCGAGCTCTGCAATACGTAACTCGTTATCTTCCAGTTGCAGAGTTAATTGACCTTTACCTGGTTCAATACGATAACAATGCTGGATTTCATTAAGCCAGAATTGCCCTTGTTCAACTAACAGCAGGCGAAACTTGTATTCTTCTGCTGAGTTATTGCGGTTAATGATTTCGAGGCTAAAGAAGCAGGGCCGACCGTCAAAAGAGACTGATGCCAGAATCTTAGAGTTTCTCCCCCCGAGCCGGCTTGTACGCCAGAACCGTTCTTTCTGTAACTGACGATGATGAGCAATTTTTACTTGATTGTCCAGAAGATCGTTGCCCTGGAAGATAAATTCCAATTCAACGTGTGATTGTCCCGGTTGAACCTGAACCAGGACACTGATGTCTCGTTTACCTGCTTTACTGGTACTTTTGGCTCTTTGCCAGACCTCACCGTTTGCAGCAGTAATGTTTTCCAACACCAGTTTCTGTTCACTGTTTTGTGCTTTTTCATTCAGGTAGACGGAGAAATCAAGTTCACGCCAATCGTCATTGTCAACGAAATGCTCCTGAATGAATTTTGCACTAAATTCAGTTAGTACATTCTCCAGTTGCCCGCTGTAGCGTTCAACACTGTCCTCTATCTGGCGATATAACTTTTGATTTTCATTGAGCCGGGCGCGTAACTGCTTATCACTAAAATCCAGCAGATTATTATCGTTGAATAATTTTAGCTCTGAGAAATCCAGATTGCCGTCGTCCAGTAGACGGTATAACGATGAAAATCCAAAAACCGTTGCACCTTCATCCAGTATTGTTGTCAACTGATCACCCAGCAAACAGCGTGATACTTGAGAATGGGCGCTGTCCGTTGTGATTAACTTTTCTAGCTGGTGACGGAAGGTTTCTGGATGCCAGATAGCATCCGGTGCAGCGACATCTTTGGTACTATTGAGTAAGGTATCCAGCATGCTGTTGTGGATAATCAACAAAGCTGTCTGGGCAAAAATGCCATTGCGGCCAGAAACCTGATCGCGTAAATGAGAAATATAGTTTTCTGTGAATGCAGGGGTAGTGGTGCCGTGCAGTACCGGAATAAGCTGTATATTATTACATTGGACGTAGGTAAGATATTGCCCCGGTGCAATTTCTAGTTTATTTCCATTCGCTAAAGAGTCGAAAGCCTTCCAGAGCTTTAAGGCGTTATCCGGATCGGGAGATTTAAACTGGTAGCGCTCACCAGGCTGGATGATGCTGCTAACCCATTCAATGAAGGTTTCTGCCAGATAGGTTTCATACTGTTTTACGGACATATACGGCGTCTCCACTGTCACTCATTCTCTCCACATTTCCCATGCGTTCATAAAACGCAACCAGCATTTGTGTAGACTGGTTATCCAGATAAAATCCGCGTTGCTCAAAACCACGTAGCAGCTCATGCAGGCGGAGTTTTTTGTTTTTACCCACGGTAAGGTTAGTTAGTAGCAGTAGTCTATCTTGGTTCAGTACCAGCACTTTCCCCGCTCGGCCACGAACCTGAATGAAGTCAGTGCAAATTTGGCTTTCCAGCTCGTTGATGTATTTGCGATTTACCGCTGCTCGCTCGGTTTTTTTACCATGAAACTGTTCAACGGCAACAGATAATAGCTGTTTAAAGGCATCTTCCAGGTTTGTAGCACGATCGCGTTCAGGAAGATCTCGCTCCTCCTTACTGATAAACTTCTGTATATAATTATTGAGTTCATTCAGTACTCGATTCGATGTATCTGAATAACCTAAACAATCTTGATATACCTGCCAAAGAGGGCGTTTTTCCTCACCTTTTACTTGTAATACCTCTAATGCAGAGAGTATGGGGAACAATTTTTCACTTTGGCGGGCAAACCACTTATAGCCGAAGAGCTTTATTTTATCTCGTTCTGAGCTAGCTTTTTCGGTATCGAGGATAAAAAACAATGATTTACTTTGCGGCTCGCCGTCTTGCCAATTGTCCAGATTGAGCGCCAGTTGTGCGCACCAACTAAAAGCATAAAAACGTAGAGTATTGGTCAGTTCCTGCAAAAGATATTGTGGATGCTCTGCCAGAAACTCCAAATCAGACTGAAAGCACGTTACCAGATAGGGTAAATAAGGTTGTTCTTTTGCAAATGGCCCCTCTCCCAGTCGGATTAATTTCTTATTGAGCTTATTCAGCATCTCTTTTTCAATAAAATTTAACTTATCTTGTATAGGATTATTAAGGCTAAAACCTCGCATCAGATTGGCAAACAGAGTTCCAAGGCGTTTATCGGCTGTAGAACCTGTGCTTATTTTTTCACCATCAAACTGAGCGTGGAACAGCAAAAACAGGGGGGAGACGCGAAAAATATCCTGACTGGAAAAATACATCCGTTCTAGCACGGACAAGAATTCTGGTTCATCGATCAATATTTGCAGATGAGTTTTGCAATCCTCGCGAAACTGCTCGAGACTGTAAGTATCGATTTTATATTTCACGGCATAGCTCAGTACTAAACCTGTGACGATTTGCCAGTCAATATTGTTATTCTTATTACGTATTGGAAGGTAGCTATCCAGCTGGTTATTACCAACTTTTAAATTTGTTGCAATGGGATACATGATGTTATCCCTCCATGCCGCTGATAGTAATCATGTCATCGTCCGCTCTTGCACTATAAACTCGTGCTACACCGTCATAAAACTTGATTTCGCTGCTAGATTTTGCCTTTTCTGCAATTAGCTCAACGATCTCATCCAGTAAGACAATCGCACTTTTGTCATATTTATTAGGGCGATAGCCATTATTCAGTTTGCTCAATAGCTCAAATAAATTAAGACCGATCCGAATCGGATCCAGCGGATCTTGTCCTACTTTTAAATAGATATCGAAACAAGTTGTATGGGCTGTATTTTTCTTGAGGATGGAATCCCAGTCCGGTTTCAGCGCAACAGGTGCTGTGATTTTAATCCCACCAAATTCACCTAAAAAGAACTCTTCTTTTTGGGTACTCAGTTCAGGTGCTTTACGGTTCGCATAACGCTGAATACCAGCGATAAGCTCGAAAGAGTAGAAGCGGTTCAGTGCTCTTTTTTGTTCCGGATCGGCGGTATAGTTTTTATGCAGATGCCAAATCTCTGAATAACGCTCAAAGAGAGTTTCTTTAAAGAATACAGAGAATCTTTTGTGATAGTTATTCCCTAAAGGTTCATGTTGTAGTAGCCAGAAAAGTCTAATTAAGGAAGCTGCGTCACCAGGCTTAACACATTGACGATCAAACGTGAGATGTAATTTTGCAAGTGTACTCAGGAAATCATCCAGTTCGGGATCAACCAATCCAAGCTCATAGCGTAAAATAAATTGATCAATCTCATATGTATGCAATCTGGCAGGATCAAAATCAGAAACCTTTTTGATTAGATCATTTTCTGCACTATTAAACAGATTATCAAAAAGGTACCCAGGCCCTGTCAGCAGGTGATGTAAAAAATCCAATAAGGTTCTTGTGGTAACAAATTGATCTTTTATTAATCGAGCTTTAAATAGCTGTGTTATTAAAACATTCTGAACACCGGGCATGCACAGTAGTTTAAAGTTAGCAACGGTTTTTAAATCATGTCCTATTGATTCATCACGTTGATAAATTGTATAAAACAGGTTTTTGTCTTCATTCCCCGTTAAGTGATTCATTAATTTTTTTATAAAAGGGGAGTATTCCTGCTCTTCATCAAACTCGAACTTTGGATAATGTTCGAAATCAAAGAATGTACAATGTTCATTGCGGTAAGGACGGTGGCCTTCCTGTTGAGCTGACAAGAATGAGTCAATAGCAGCTCGAATAGCTATATGGGACTCAGAACCTTCTCTGGCAAAGTTGGCGAGCATCCCGGTGTTGATACCGATGAGGAGCGGGTATGATTCTGGGTGATGATTTTCAAACAATTGATCCAGTGCATCGATAGCCGATTGCTGAGGCGCAAAACTGTGTGTCGCATCCAGATGGAAACTAAACTTCTGCTGATATCGTGGATCTGACTTACAGCGTGTTAAAATTTCTGATTTCCCATCTCCGCTGCTTCCGCATAGAAAAATGATCTCACCGGGAGTAGCGGTATCCAAGTAACGCTGTAAATCTTCTTCAATCTCTTGTTTTACAAAGAGTTGTTCTTTTAGCTCATCGAAAACATCCCTTTGCCGATGAGTCTCCGTAGTTACGGAAAACGAAGATGACTTCGCAAGTACACCCAACGCTTGACGTAATGTGATTGCGCTCATAACTTCATGTTCTCTAAAGTAAGAATTGACCTATTTTATACGAGCTAATCCTTGAACTCTATAGGCCTTTCGTCATCTTATTTACAGGATGGCATATGCATCCTCGCATTCGTAACCTTAGTTCCCAAACTACCGACCGCAAAACTACGATTGAGCTGACGGGACAAACCCCGCGCCCTTAGAAGAGCCTTCAAGATAGTTTTGAGCGTGTGCGCACACCGCGATTGACATCTGAATTTAAGGAAGAAGCTGTCCACACTGAGAAAATGTGTGGGCTGTTCCATCGCTAAGATATCTGAACGTCTCTATGTATCGGTTCCCTGCTTTTATAAATGACATAGGCTCTCTGTCTCACGTACCATTTCCAGGGCTTTGTGCATCAGCTTTGCCGTCAGAACCTTCGGTCCAGATTTATCTGAAGCTTCTTTTTATCCACAGTAGCTTCGGCTAGCATTTTTTGTATTGTTCAAGAGACCTAAGCCGCTTCACTTCAAAGCTTCCGTGCAGCAACGCTGCTGCGCCAGACATCAAGTAGGGTGATAAGAGATAGTAGACCAACATCTTATCTCCAGAGCAGAATCTGTTCATCGGCCTTACAGCAAATGCTGATGATCTGTTCGTCGAAAAAGTGCATTCCATGGGGGTATATTGAAGGTTCAGATCAAAACAAACCTACCATCATATTGTGTTAATCAATGGGACATGTCAGATATTTCCTGACTTGGTAAAACAGCTAACAACCTATTTTTGGGCTTACCGGCAAGATTCGGAACGAGTTCCTAATATTCATTAATGCTTTTTATATAAATACCTGCAGAGAAACGTCGTTAACTCGCACCGTGAATACAATCCTGATTTAACATAACCATCAGTTGATAACATCATGGCAGCTAAATTTTTTTAGCATAAAATATAGAAAGAAAATTTGTTCTAAGCTAGCATAGCATTTTGGGATAAGAAATATAATGGTTTTATTAATAGGGAAAGATTATGGATAAAATATTAGACATAGTGAACGGGTGGATCGTCGCTGCAGTGTCAAGCGGGGCATTAAGTATTACGCAGGTTATTCTTTTTCTTTTCATCGCAGGGCCTTTGGCTCTTATCATCTGGAGAATCAGAGGGGTAATCGAGTTTGTTAATGAAGTCAGAAACTCAAAGTTAAATGAGTTACAGCGCCTTTTGGATAGCCATAACCTATCTGATGAATTAACTATCTGCTTAAAAGAAGATATTGAGAGAATATCCTGTTATCGCTTGACAGGAATTGCTGATGTACCCAGTCAAAAAATCATCTTAAGACTATTAGTAAAGAATAAAGGTCTTATAGCCTCTGGTTTCTTTAAAAAATTCAATGCATTTTTATCTGTTAAAGATGGGGTTCTTATTTTTAATAAAGGATTCTCTTTTTGGTTTTTTAATGTCGTTCATGTCTTGTTTTCGTTGCAGTTTCTATCACTTTCTATTTTGTCGTTGATATTGTCTATCTACAGACATGAGCAAATCCCTGTTTGGGGACATTTAATATTGTATTTCGTTGCTGTGATTATGTTTCTGTTTTTTATCGCTTTTACAGCAATGATACCGCGACTAGGAGAGTGTAAATTACTAAATAAGATCTTACAAATGCAACATGACGACTTGTCTAAATAATATATTGGCGTCAAGCATATATATTAAGGTTGAAGTGGCGTTTGGTACAACATTGGAAAATTCCCTGCCCCATGAAGATGCCAGACTACTGGCTACGGTGGAGGGAATGCCTTTTTCAATAGATGGCCAACTATCTGATCTCTAAGTAAATAAGTTTTGATTGTTTTATGTGGTTATTTTCTTTGTAAAGGTGTTTAATAATGATGGCAGGAATTACGTTATGAATGTGAAATATTAGGCGCAGTAATTTTAGTTAGCAAATGTCCATTTGTTAAAGGGTTGTGTGGAAACTATTTTTCATATTTCACATGCTTCCATCTCACTCTGTTATGTAAAACTATGCGTCAGGTTTTCTAAATGAGTTTATGATCACGAATAATTAGATGAAAGGCAATATTAATGGCTATAATAACTCTTATCCATAAAATAATTAAATTTATATACTTTCTTCTTCTGTTCGTTATCCTTGCGAGAGTGATACCGCGGCCAGAGTATTATTTGAGCTATGAGGTGGCAAGGAGAATAAATAATTTAATTTTCGACGGTGTGAATGCTGATACAATGTATGATACTTTCTTTTTTATCACTCTAATGACAGTGCTTTCACTTTCTGGGGTGCTTTACATAGCGATGATAAAACTGTTCAAGATAATAAGGCGAGGGTGAAGTTTTATTCTATCAATATTCCCAACTTATCATGCTGAATATCAGTGAGAAATTTGTAATCTATGCTCGTTTGTGTCTTCATATTTTCCTGTTGAAATATCATGTGGTTTTTATAATGACAGTGCCTTTCTAGGTTTGAAACAGAACTCCTGGCAAGCTAGTGTTTATTGTGGTGCGGTGTATGCTATTCTATCCGTTTCGCTTTTGGCTGCAAGTAGGAAAACTCTTTATACCGGCAGTAATAGTTTTGTTCTGTGAATAAAAACCTGCAAATGATGCCTGATATTTTGAACAAAATGATGCATCATACAGATTTCTCTTATGATAAAACCCAGCCGCTGTCGCTAAAACTACGCATAGCTTTTAGTTGAAATGGTAATGGTATTTATATATTCTGAAAATAAGTAGGTTAATTTGCGTAGTTTGCTACACAACCGGTACTATATCCATAAATTATTAAATGGCGTGGGTGGTTTATGGCTCTCCATGGTAAATTTGTCATTAACGACATGTATTATTCTCCATTATCATTCCCCGGCGTTGGTACCTTCCTGGCGTTTTCCGGGAATGGTGCTTACCGTAACCGCGGTGCCTGCGCAATGATACCTAAAGAGGGGCCGGTACCAGCGGGAAAATACTGGATTGTTGACCGTCCGGAAGGGGGGCTCAGATCGCAGGTCAATGCAGGGGTGCGAGATATCTATAACAGTGTAGTTAAGGGCGCTTCATTCAGGCATAGCGAATGGTTTGCCCTGTGGCGGGATGACTGGGGAATCGACGATTACACATGGATTGAGGGGGTTAAGCGAGGCAACTTTCGACTTCATCCTGGCACTTTATCAGAGGGGTGCATCACTCTTCCGCATGATTCAGATTTCGCCATGTTACGTAATGCTCTTCTCAGGACGCAGCAAATAGATGTTCCCTGCATAAGGAAACTGAAGGCATACGGCTATTGAGGTGATTGCCAATGGCCAGCCATGTTTTTAATTTACTTATTAAGATAGCGTTGCTCGCTGTGGTGATGATGATTGTTGCGAGAGTTGTTCCGTATGATGGATTAGTTGACTCTATTACGGGTAGTTTTACTTATCAGAGCGCTGACAAGGTTACTCATTTCATTTTGGGGGAGCCTGATTTAGAGGTTTGGCAATCTCTGAGCACCTATATTAGTATACTGATTAATACATTTATCAGCATACCTGCGATGAGTGCCATAATCACGATATATAGTGCTGTGATACATAAATTTAGGTTTACTGATATCCTCAAAACATTGGGCCATTCCACGTTGCGGCGATTTGCTAAAGTATTCGGCTTTACCTTCTTATTCTGGGTGCTGTTTCGCTTGCTACCTTATCAGTCCGTAATCCCTCAGCAAAAATATTCAAATTTTACGATAGTAGCGATTGTGAGCTTTCAGTTGCTTTTAACAATTGTTTGCTATTGGTTTATCACGAAGAAAATCATAACTACAAGGAGTTAGTAAAATGCCCATTCCGGCATACATGTGGCTTAAAGACGATGGCGGTGCAGAAATTAAAGGGTCGGTAGATGTTCAGGATCGTGAGGGAAGCATAGAGATTGTTGGTTTTAGCCACGGCCTGAATATTCCGGTAGATAGCGCCAATGGGAAGATAACGGGTAAGCGCTCTCATTCACCGATGATGATTGAAAAGGAGTTTGATAGCTCCAGCCCGTATCTCTATAAAGCTGTCGCGACGGGGCAAACGCTTAAAAGCGCGGAGATCCGCTGGTATCGTATCAACCACGCAGGGCAGGAAGAATGCTACTTCATCATGCTGATCGAGGGAGTGAAAGTAACAGGCATTAACCCGGGAATGCCGAACGCTAAAATGACAGGGAACTCGCAAATCAACCACATGGAATCAGTTTCCCTTATGTATGACAAAATTACCTGGCGCTATGTTGATGGCAATGTCCAGTATTCGGACGACTGGAACGTGAGAGCGTGATAGATAAAAGGGGCAAGTTATGCCCCTTTTTTGTCATTGACTATGCCGCGCTAATAACCCTGCCTGGACAGATTAAACGTCACTGTTACCGTACAGGTACTGTTGCTATAAACGCTGACACTGATATGTGTCTCTTACTTATCCCGCGTCTCGCCAGCCTCCCAGCTGTAACTGCCATCGGCCGCTAACCTATCGCCCAGCTCCTGATACTCGAACTGATAAAACTCAGCCTGGGTGCCGTACCCGGCGTAGTCTACCGCCGCCAGGCCGACGAACGCCCCGGTAAAGAACCCGCCGTAGCTCTGCAATACATAGTCATCGGACAGTACCGCGGCATCCAGCTGGACCGGGATCTCGGTGAACGACACGCCATCGAAGCTGTATTCATAGCTGTAGGTCTGCTTACGGACCTTAGTCCGGAACCAGACGTATTCGACGCCGTCCGGCACCTTGATGGCGTTATCTTTCAGGTACGACGTGTATTTCCCACGGTTATTTTCGCCGACTTCGATGACCTTGCCGTTAATTTCATTCCAGGTCAGGAAGACAAAGCTCCAGTGGCGGTCGTTATAGTAATTCGTTAACCCGGCCATCTGCTGGTAGCTGAAGGGCTCGAATTTCACTTTCACTGCGGCGTCAAAATAGAAAGCCTGCCAGCGGCGGGCAATCAGCGACAGGTCATGCGTATTGGCTAACGAACCCTGGCCGATTAAGGTTAATTTGCCGTCGCCGGTGGTGCCCATTTTGGCCGTAAACGGCACCCGCAGGGTATTCCAGTTCGGATCGAGCGCTGGCGACGTAAAGTCATCCTGCTGGCTATTATCGCTGGCGCTTTCGGTGAAGATGGCGTCTTTCGGCCCTTCGACGAAGGTTTTCCCGCCGTGACCGCCTTCAATACGCGGCCAGCCCTCGTCGTCCCAGTACACTTTCTGGATCGAGGTTTCCCGGCCGAGGGTTGACCAGCCGCGCGGGTCGTAGATGGATTCCCCCGGGCGATTCCACGGCCGGGCGCAGAGCGAGGCGTAATACCATTCGCCTTCCGGGGTGGAGACCAGCGCGCCATGGCCCTGTTTCTGGATGTAGCTGTCCGGGGTATCGACGTTGGTTAAGAACACGTCGCCCGGCTCGGTTTCGAAGCTGTCGGCCTCGAGGGTTTTCGACCGCGCCACCACCTCCTGGTGGGTAAACACGGTGCCGCCCTGGGCGGCAAACAGATAGTAGTAGCCGTTCAGTTTATAGAGGTGCGGCCCCTCGACCAGCGCCACAGCGGTGCCGCGGTAAATGGTGCGCGCGGTTTCCGGCATTAACTTCAGCGTGTTGGTATCCAGCTCCGTTAAGGTAATGCCATCGAAGGGGTGATGATACTCCCGGTGATCCCAGGTTTGCTGAACGATATATTTCCGGCCATCGTCGTCATGGAACAGCGAGGCGTCAAACCCGACGCCGTTCAGCTTGATCGGGTCGCTCCACGGGCCCCGAATATCCTTCGCGGTGGTCAGATAGTTGGTCATGTCTTTAAAGGCGCCTTCGGTGACCTTCACATCGGTATACACCAACCAGAATTGCCCATCGGCCCAGGAGAGCGCCGGCGCCCAAATGCCGCCGGAGGAGGGGTTGCCCTTCATGTCCAGCAGGGTGGTGGTGGAGAGCGGCGAAGGCAGCAGGTTCCAGTTTTTCAGGTCTTTCGACTCATGTAAACGCACGCCCGGAAACCACTCAAACGTCGAGTTGGCAATATAGTACGTATCCTCGACGCGAATAATACTGGGGTCGGCATTAAAGCCGCGTAATATCGGGTTTTGAATAAGTGACATTTCATTACACCTTTTAAAATGGAAAGTGACGAATCGGTCTGATTTATAATTTTTTTAACTACACGCGGATCTCATCCAGCTGACGGTTAATGTCGGTAACATGTTTATCGGAGATCGGATAAACCTGGATAATCACCATCGAAATAGCGGCCAGCGCAATCGGGATCCACACCGCGGTCATAATGATCCCGTCGATGGCGCTGGCGCTCTGCACGGCGCCGCTTTCATTAAATCCATACACCGCCAGCAGCCACAGCGGGATAGCGCCGCCGATGGTGAAGCCGATCTTGAAGAAGAGTCCCATAATGGCATTGATAATGGCGGCATTGCGTTTGCCAGATTTTAATTCGCCGTACGCGATGACTTCCGGTACCAGCGCCCACATAAAGCCGGTGGCGGAAGTTAAGCCCCACTGTTTAATAAAGGTGGCGATGTAGGCCAGCCACAGGGCGTCGTGCATCCCTTCGCGTGACCAGACGTAGGTCAGCAGTTCGCCGACGATGAACATGGCGAGGAACAGATGGAAGAAGCCTTTTTTACCAAAGATTTTTTTCAGTTTCGGCCAGAACACCGGGAAGGCGATACCGGGAATAGACGCGACGAGACCCACGGCGCCCATCCATTCGGAATGGCCGACGACGAACTGGTTGAAGAAGCCGTTAACGGTGTTCATGAAGAACATGAAGGTAAAGGCCAGCATAAAGAACATGCCGAGGATCACCAGCGGGCGGTTATGTCTGAGCTCGTGGAAAAGGTCGGTGGTTTTGACGTTGGCGGTCTGCTCGGCGGTCGCGACAACGCGTTCTTTGGTGAATTTATAACAGATAAACAGAGCCACCGCGCCGATGATCATATAGATGGCGTACACGCCAAACCAGGCGTAGTTCGCCGACGGATCGGTATAGTTGCCCAGATTCAGCTCAAGGCCAAAAAAGCCGGTGTCCTTCAGGCTGCGATCTTTCGGCGCCGCCATCTGCACAAACATCGGGAACAGGGTATAGACCAGCAGGTTGGCGCTGTTGGCCAGCATCATGCGGGTACTGGTCAGTTTATCGATCGATTCCGGGTCGCGGGTCAGCGACGCATTCAGCGAGCCATAGGGAATATTGACTAAGGAATAAACCAGGTCCAGCGCCAGATAAATAATAAAGGCGAAAGCCACCGAACCTTTCACCCCAGGGATGGGCGCGAACAGTAATGCCGACAGGATCACCAGCGGCACGCCGGCTCGTAACAGCCACGGACGATATTTCCCTGCTTTCGAGGTTCGTTTATCCACGTAGGTTCCGACCATCGGATCCCAAAACACATTAATGATACGGACAAATAGAAAAATAAAGCCTGCCGTTGCCGTGCTGATGGTATTTACCGTCAGCATATGCAAAGCCAGAAAACCCCCAATTGTGCCGAAAACCAGGTTTTGCGCAAAGTCGCCCATGCCATAACCAATTCGTTCTCCACGGGTTAATTTATGATATTCATCATGCCGACTGTGCATTATGTTTTTACTCATTCTAAGCAGACTCCGGTTTGTTTTGTGTAGGTGAAACACTTTCTGACACAGTTGACCTGGAAGAATCTATTACGTTTTTAAATTACGTAATTATGTTTTTTTACTTCTGTGATCCTCGAAGCAAAGGCCTGTATCGCCTGCGTTGAACCGTTATCCGCCGCTAATTTTCTGGCAGGCAGGCATTGTGACAAAACCGGCATTTTAATTTGGTATGGATACCTGAATTCCCCAGGAAGTGTACTCTATACGCGCGCGAAGCGAGATATTTAAAATAGTTTTATTTGCGAGATGGCTCACATTTGAGCATTTTCTCAATCGCTGAGTGAAATAACGTAATTGAGCAACCGACGATGAGAATACACGATGTGTCACAGTTGTTAATTTTCCTGTTTCTCAATTTCGGAGTTCATCATGCAAACCTATTTCGACCAGGTTGATCGCGTTCGCTTTGCCGGACCCAAAACCGATAATCCGCTGGCGTTTCGCCACTATAATCCGGATGAAATCGTGCTGGGAAAACGCATGGCAGACCATCTGCGTTTTGCCGCCTGTTATTGGCATAACTTCTGCTGGAATGGCGCGGATATGTTTGGCGCCGGCTCGTTTGAGCGTCCCTGGCAGGCCGCGGGCGATGCGCTGGAAATGGCCAAACGCAAAGCGGACGTGGCGTTTGAATTTTTCTACAAGCTCAACGTGCCGTATTACTGCTTCCACGATGTCGACGTCTCGCCAGAAGGCGCGTCGCTGAAAGAATATCTGCACAATTTCGCCCTCATGACCGAGGTGCTGGCGGAGAAACAGCAGCAAACCGGCGTGAAACTACTGTGGGGCACCGCCAACTGCTTTACCCACCCGCGTTACGGCGCCGGGGCGGCGACCAACCCCGATCCGGAGGTGTTTGCCTGGGCGGCCACGCAGGTGGTGACCGCCATGAACGCCACTCACCAGCTCGGCGGCGAAAACTATGTGCTGTGGGGCGGCCGCGAAGGTTACGAGTCGCTGCTTAATACCGACCTGCGCCAGGAGCGCGAGCAGATTGGCCGCTTCCTGCAGATGGTGGTGGAGCATAAGCATAAGATTGGCTTTGGCGGCACGCTGCTTATCGAGCCGAAACCGCAGGAGCCCACCAAGCATCAGTACGATTACGATGTCGCGACGGTGTATGGCTTCCTGAAGCAGTTTGGTCTTGAAAATGAGATCAAGGTGAACATTGAAGCCAACCACGCCACCCTGGCGGGGCACTCTTTCCATCATGAAATCGCCAGCGCCATCGCGCTGGGGATCTTTGGCTCTGTTGATGCCAACCGCGGCGATGCGCAGCTTGGCTGGGATACGGACCAGTTCCCGAACAGCGTGGAAGAAAATACCCTGGTGATGTACGAGATCCTCAAAGCCGGGGGATTCACTACCGGCGGCCTGAACTTTGACGCCAAAGTCCGTCGGCAGAGCACCGACAAATACGACATGTTCTATGGCCATATTGGCGCCATGGACGTGATGGCGCTGTCCCTCAAGCTTGCCGCGCGCATGATTGAGGATGGCAAGCTCGAGCAGGGGCTGGCAAAACGCTATGCCGGCTGGCAGGGCGAGCTGGGGCAGAAAATTATGACCGGGCAGATGTCGCTGGATAATATTGCCCGATACGCTGAGCAGCATAATCTGAATCCGCAGCATCAGAGCGGGCGTCAGGAATTACTCGAAAATCTCGTCAATACCTATATCTTTAGTTAATTTTTGCTGACATGCCCCTGCGGGGGCATGTATTACGCTGTTTGTCCGCTGCCGAAAAATAGCGTTTATTTGTTCGTGCTGTGTTTTTTGTCAGTGGCGAAAGACCACCTTTTTAATACCAGCGAAGGAGGGAGAGTAGCGATAATTGTGTAATGCCTCTGTGACCGTACAAAATAAAAAATAACTTGTTCTGATGATAGCGACATATTCTGTCAGCTCAGAATAGGCTGGTTATTGTCTGAATAAAATTAACCTATATTGAGAAACTCATGACAATGATAAAAAAGCTTCCATTAACCATGGCGGTTATCGCCGCGTTTTTTCCGCTTACCTCTGTAATGGCGCAAGAATTTACTCAGGAACAGATCGACGCCATCGTCGCCAAAGCCGTTGATAAAGCGCTGGCCGACCGCCAGGCGAAAATCGACGCCGCGG
>OGES01000918.1_pt1 | contig 26106 bp, 25 predicted proteins | sample 1570711 | NCBI WGS metagenome assembly OGES01 (sample SAMEA2582133, study PRJEB24529) | metagenome | biome: Human gut stool | place: China | collected 2011 | reverse complement strand
AGCTGCTCGCCGCCACCCACGGCGGCACGGTGGAGGGCACCGACTTCGGCGCGGCGGTGAGCGTCCGCATCCTGCTGCCGCAGGAAAATGCGGCGGGCTTTGACGCCGCGCTCACCGAGCTGTCCGCCGGCACCATGACCGCGCGGCGCGAGGGAGAGCGCTTTCTGCCCGGACCGCGCGAATAGAAACAAGAAAAATCAAGGAGGAACGACCGATGAAAGAACCCGTTGCCCGCTCCGACCTGCGCCTCGCTCTCGGCGGGGCCTACTATGGGACCCTGCGCAAGCTCCTGTGGATCAAGGAGCGAAGATCCTTCACACGCGAGCGCTGTGAGGCAATCCTGCCCTACAGCGCGGCGAGCCACAAAACGCCCCTGATGCGCAGGCTGCGGGACGTGGATATGTGGATGCAGGAGAATAAGGTGACAAATCTCCGCCTTGCCTCCGCGCGGGTGAACGGCATTGTGCTCCGCCCAGGGCAGACCTTCAGCTACTGGTATCTCATCGGCCGCCCGACGGCGAGGAAGGGCTATCTGCCCGGTATGCTGCTGCGCAACGGCAGAGCCGTTGCGGGCGTCGGCGGGGGACTGTGCCAGCTTTCGAACCTCATTTTCTGGATGACGCTCCACACGCCGCTGACCGTCACCGAGCGCCACCGCCACGGCTACGACGTCTTTCCCGATTCGGACCGCACGCAGCCCTTCGGCAGCGGCGCGACCTGCTTTTATCCCTACGGCGACCTGATGATCCGCAACGACACGGCAGACGATTATCAGCTCCTCGTCGCCGTCGGCGAGCACGACCTCATCGGTGAGTGGCGCTGCTCCACCGCGCCGGAGTGCCGCTACGAAATCGTTGAGCGCGATCATGAGATGCACGCGGAGTATTGGGGCGGCTACACGCGCCACAACGTGCTCTGGCAGCAGCGCTTCGATGCGGACGGTGTGCTGCTCGACGAGAAGCCCGTTGTGCGCAACGACGCCATCATGATGTATTCGCCCTACCTCGAAGAGGGAGGCGCGAACGAATAAACGAAAGCATCTGCCTTGCGGCAGATGCTTTTCTGCTATGCAGCGCGCTCGCCGTCCGTGCGCTCCAGCCAGCCGCTGCCCTCGGTGATGCGGGCGACGAGGAAGGAAGCGGCGTAGTCGCCCGCGGCGTTGACCATCGTGGCGGGCGGATCGACCAGATTCCCGATGGTGACGGCGATGGGGTAGGCAACCGCCATCCGGTCAGGGAAGAAGAGCGAGCAGAGGATGAACTCGGCGATGTAGCCGCCGCCCGGGATGCCGCTCATGGCGACGGAGGAAAAGACCGCCACGGCCAGCACCTCGGCAAACAGTCCCGCACCCTCAAACGGCAGGCCGAACACGCCGAAGAGGAACGCGACCTTGAGCACGCAGCTGAAGCACGAGCCGTCCATGTGCATCGTCGCGCCCAGCGGCAGCACAAGATCCGCGACCTCGTGCGGGATGCCGCTGTCCTCCGCGGCCTCCATATTCACCGGAATGGTGGCGACGGACGAGCAGGTGCCGAGCGCGGTCACCGCGGGGCGCAGGATGTGCCGCCGCAGCCGCCGCACCCCCTTGCGCCCGCCGCCAAGATACGCCAGAAGCGGGAAGGCAAGCAGCGCGTAGACGAAGCAGAGCGGGTAGTAAGCCAGCATCGCGCGGGCATAGGACGCCGTGATCTGCGCGCCGTAGCTTGCGACCATCGCGGCGAAGAAACCGAAGAAGGCGATGGGGGCATAGCAGCTCACGAGCGAGACCATCTTCAAAAGGCACTTCGTCGCGTCGTCCAGCACCCGCGCCGTTACGGTATCCGGCCCGCCGCAGGCGGAGACCGAGAAGCCGAAGAGCAGGGAGAAGACGATCAGCGGCAGCATCGCCCGCCGCGAGAGCAGCGCGGAGAAATCGTTGACGGTGAAGAAGTTGACGAGCAGCGTCGCAAGCGGCGCGGGATCGTCCACCGTGCCCACTGCGGCATCGGTCCACGGCGTCAGCACCGGAGGAAAGACACGCACGATGACCAGCATGATAAAGGCCGCGAGCAGCCCGGTGACGACGAAGACGCCGAGCGTCGCGCCGAGGATGCGCCCCGCCCTGCGCCGCGAGCGCGTATTGGCAATGCTGCCCGCGAGCGAGCAGAACACCAGCGGCACGACGAGGCAGAACATCATGTTGATGAACACGGTGCCGAGCGGCTCAAGGCAGACAGCCCCGGGCCAGGCCGCGCCGACGGCGCAGCCGAGCACGATGCAGGCGAGCATCGCGGCAAGGAAGCCGTAGCTCCGATAGAAGGAATGGGTCATAAAAAGCCCTCCGATCTCCCAGATTTTTGTGTCTATCTCTATCCATAGCGGGAGACAGGCTCGAATATGACCGAAAAATTTGGAAAAAGGGCTTGACTGTCAAGTTGCTTTATGCCTTACAATGCGGTATCATAGCATTGGGAAGGATCGGCGCAGAGCGCGGAAGGAGAGCCTATGAACATCAAAGAGATCGAAGAGCGCAGCGGCCTGACGCGCGCGAACATCCGCTACTACGAGCAGGAGGGGCTGCTCGCTCCCGTGCGGCGGGAGAATAAATACCGCGACTACAGCGAGGAGGATCTGGAGACGCTGCTGCGCATCGCGCTGCTGCGAAATCTCGGCTTTTCGCTCGACGAGATCAGGCGGCTGCAATCCGGCGAGCTGGAGCTTGCCGCCGCCATGCGGGAGCGCAGCGCGGCGCTGGAGAGCGAGGGTCAGCGCCTGCTGGCGGCGCGGAACGTGTGCGACGCCATCTCCCACGAGGTGACAAGTTATTCCGCCTTACGGCCGGAGGACTACCTCAACGGCTTTGAGCCGGACGCAGCGGCGAAGCAGCGGGACGTTGCCGAGCCGCACCCGTTGCGGCGTTACCTTGCCCGTGCCATCGACCTCACGCTCACGGGAATATTGGTCTCGTTTGTGCAGTTCATGCTGCTGCACCATAACCTTGTGAACATTTCCAAAGCAGAAATATTCCTTTGCGGTCTGGCAGGATGGGGACTGCTCGTTCTCATCGAGCCGCTGCTGCTCTCACGCTTTGCTGCGACCGCGGGCAAATGGTGCATGGGCATCACCGTCACGCGGCCGGACGGCGAGAGGCTCAGCTACGGCGAGGCGCTTGAGCGCACCGCCGCCGTCTGGCTTTACGGCGCGGGCCTCGGCATTTCCATCGTGGAGCTTGTGTGCAACTACCGCAGCTACCGCCGCTATATGAACGGCGAGGAGCTGGCTTGGGAGAGCGGCAGCATCGAGCGCTTCGACGAGCGCGGCACAGGGAGGATGGTGCTGCTCTACGCGGCGATCACCGCGCTGAGCCTTGCCCTGACCCTTGCTATGGGCTTGAGCGCCGCGCTGCCGCCGAATCGCGGCGAGCTGACGGTGGCGGAGTTTGCTGAGAATGTCAACTATTACCGCACCTTCTTTGATTTCGGCACGCGCTGGACGCTCGACAGCAGCGGCGAGTGGGTCGAGAACGAGTATGAGAATGTGATCTATTTTGGCGGGGGCGGCGAGCCAACGCCGTTCAGCTACACGGTGGAGGACGGTGCGCTCCGCGCCGTGCATTGGGCATATTCGGAGACGGGTGAACAGCTATTCGGCGCGCGCGTGGACAACGCACGCATGGCCTATCTCGCGCTCGCCGCGGCGCAGAGGGGGACGAACCTCTTCAGCATCCGCCGCGTAATTGCCCAGATCGACGCGGACCGCTGGGAGGAAGATGCGTCCTGCTCCGCCGTATGGAAAAATGTCGAGATGCGCTACGATGCGCAGATCGAGGGGGAGTATTATTACAGCGAGGGCTTCTTCCTCTCCGTGCAGGACGGTCAGCCCATCACGGTCACGCTGACCTTTGACGCAAGGCTCGCGGAATAACGGGGAAAAGGGGAAGCGGCGGCACAGCCCTGTGCCGCCGCCTTCAAATTTTATCCCCGTGGGGCTTGCAGGGAGAGATTTTCTGTTGTAAACTAAAAGCATACCAAAGATAAGGGGAATCCGATCCATGCAAAAAGCAACGCAAATGACCGCTACCAAACGCCTTGTCCTCACCGCCGTGAACATCGCGCTGTGCCTTGTCCTGCCAATGGCATTCCATTCCATCCCGAACGGCGGCAAGATCATGCTGCCGATGCACATTCCCGTGCTGCTGTGCGGCATGGTCTGCGGCGCTCCCTACGGCGCGGTCTGCGGCCTGCTCGGCCCCATGCTTTCAAGCGTTCTCACCGGAATGCCGACAGCGGCCCTGATGCCTGCCATGATGGTCGAGTGCGCGGCCTACGGCCTGACGACCGGCCTGATGCTGCGCCTTGTACGCACGGGGAAGACCTATGCCGACCTCTACCTTTCGCTCGTCGCCGCAATGCTGGTCGGCCGCCTTGTCTCCGGTGTGACAAAGGCTCTCTTTTTCATGGCGGGACAGTATACCATGCAGGCATGGATCGCCGCGAGCTTCGTCACGGCGCTGCCGGGCATCGTGCTCCAGCTCGCCGTCGTGCCGAGCATCGTTTACTATCTCATGCGCGCGGGACTGATCCCGCAGCGCTACCCGAGATGAGGAAAGAGCCGCGAGAGGACAGGCGCTTGCTGTTCTTTTTCGAGCGCCGCAGACGGAAGACCAGTGCCCGCGTGTCAGACGGGCGGCGCTGCCGGGCGGCAAGGCTCTTAACGGAAAATTAGCAAATATAGCGGCTTTCTTAATTTTCTGACGCAAAATCTTGTGCTTTTTCGATTGCGGGACCTGCGCGGCAGACGTATAATACCCTCACTTGCTTTTTGAAATGGGGGTCACTGCTATGCTTGCGCAGGTCATTGCGATCTGTATTTTTCTCGGTATGTTTCTGCTGATCATCCTCGATCAGTTTGAGCGCCATGTTATTACGCTCGTCAGCGGAGCGCTGGTACTTATTCTCGTCTTCGGCGTTTGTATGCACTCGCCCGCGGCGATCTGGGAGGCGCTCAATCTCCGCTCGTTCTTCACGGCGGGCTTCTGGTACGGAGCCGGTGAGGAGAGCACGGCGGGCATCAACTGGTCCACCATCCTCTTCATCGCGGGCATGATGATCATGGTCGAGGGGCTTGGCAAGGCGGGCTTCTTCCGCTGGCTGTGCCTGTCGCTCGCAAAGCTCGTTCACTACCATGTGGTGCCGCTGCTCATCTGCTTCATGTGCCTTTCGGCGGTGCTTTCGATGTTCATCGACAGCATCACGGTCGTGCTCTTTCTCGCCACCGTCACGCTCGAGCTGGCGCAGACGATGAAGTTCGACCCCGTGCCGATGATCCTCTCGGAGATCTTCTGCGCGAACCTCGGCGGCGCGGCGACCATGTGCGGCGACCCGCCGAACATCATCATCGGCACCTCGCTTGGCTATACGTTCTTTGACTTCATCGAAAATACCGGCGCGATCGTCGCGGTCTGCTTCGCGGCTGTCGCCGTCTATTTCTGGCTGTGCTTCCGCAAGGAGCTGCTGCGTGAGGAGCGCGCGAACGGCGGGCCGGTCGTCTGCCCGGAGCCGTCCAGCGCCATCACGGACCGCAGAGCCTTCGGCGCGAGCGCTGCCGTATTCCTGCTGGCGGTCGTGCTGCTCGTGACACACGCGCAGACGGGTCTGACGGTTGCCTGCATCGGCGTGATCGTCGCGGCGCTGACGCTGCTTGTGATGGCGCTGTCGCACGGAAGGGCGACGGTGCTCGAGGTCATCCGCGGCGTGGACTATAAAACGCTGCTCTTCTTCATCGGCCTGTTCGTCTCGGTCTGCGGGCTGGAAAAGACGGGCGTGCTGGATATCATCGCGCGCTTTATCACCAACATCAGCGGCGGCCATGTGGCGACGATCGTCGTCATCATTCTCTGGCTCTCCGCTGTCACCAGCGCCTTTGTGGACAATATTCCCTTTGCCGCCACGATGATCCCGGTCATCCGCTCCATCGCCGCGGTCGAGGGCATGGACGTGGGCGTGCTGGCATGGGCGCTGTCCCTCGGCACGGACCTCGGCGGCAACGCGACGCCCATCGGTGCGAGCGCGAACGTGGTCGGCACCTCGGTATCCGCCAAGGGCGGCTATCCCATCGGCTGGGGGCGCTACTGCAAATACTGCGTGCCCGCCACGATCCTCGTGATGGCGGTGTCCACGGTGTGTCTGTTCCTGCGCTACCTCTGAGAGAAGAAAGGAGTATACCACGATGAAAGACCAGATCATCATTACCATGGGCCGTGAGCACGGCAGCGGCGGCCACTACATAGCCGACATGATCGCCCGTGAACTCGGCATCAAGCTCTACGATAAGGACTCCATCGAGTCGGAGATCGTCTCCGAGGGCTACAGCGAGGAGCTGATCCGCCGGATGGACGAGAAGCCGGTCAACTTCTTTGCCTCCCGCCGCATCGGGCGCTTTTCCAATTCGCTCGAGGTCAACGTGGCGGAAAAGACCTTTGATATGATCCGCGCCAAGGCGGCGAGCGGGGAATCCTTCCTGCTCATCGGCCGCTGCGGCGAGCAGGTGCTCAAGGACGATCCGCACCGCATCAGCCTCTTCATCGGCGGCGATCCGCACGCCAAGCTCTGCCGCGTGATGGAGAAAAAGGGGCTCTCCGCAGAGGAGGCCATCGAGGAGATCCGCACGGTCGACCACCAGCGCAAGGCTTACCACAACTATTACTGCGAGATGAAGTGGGGCGACGCCCGCGCCTATGATCTCACGGTCAAAAGCGACGTGCTTGGCATGGAGGGTACGGCGGAGATGCTGATCCGCTACATCCGAGCCTTTCAGGAAAAGGGCTGAACAAGAGAAAGAGGAAGCCGCGGCAATGCCGCGGCTTCCTTTGTTCGATTCCGATGTGCGCTTACAGCAGCAGAATGCCGGCGTCCGCGCAGGTCTTGAGGGTGTCGTCGTCCCAGAGGCTGACCTGCACCTCGCCGATGTGGGCGGTGCCGATCATCAGCATACAAAGGCGGCTCTGACCGATGCCGCCGCCCATGGTGAGAGGCAGCTCGCCGGCGAGCAGCATCTTGTGGAAGGGAAGCTCCCGGCGGTCGTCGCAGCCGGAGACGGTGAGCTGGTGGTCGAGGGACTCGGGGCTGACGCGGATGCCCATGGAGGAGATCTCAAACGCGCGGCCCAGGACGTCGTTCCAGAACAGCAGATCGCCGTTGAGCGTCCAGTCGTCGTAGTCGGGCGCGCGGCCGTCGTGCTTGATGCCGGAGTGCAGGGTAAGACCGATCTGCATCAGGAAGACGGTGCCGTGCTCACGGCAGATGGCGTCCTCGCGCTGCTTGGGGGTGAGGTCGGGGTACTTGTCCTCCAGCTCCTGCGTGGTGATGAAGAACACGTCGCGGGAGAGCTTGGTGTGCAGGCTCGGGAAGGCGATGCCGAGCGCGTCGTTCGTCTCGACGATGGCGCCGACAATGTCACGCACCGTGCGCTTGAGGTAGGAGACGTTGCGGTCGCCGGCGTCGATGACCTTTTCCCAGTCCCACTGGTCAACGTAGATGGAGTGGAGGTTGTCCACCTCTTCGTCACGGCGGATGGCGTTCATATCGGTGAACAGGCCCTTGCCGACATTGAACTCGTAGCGTTTGAGCGCCAGACGCTTCCACTTGGCGAGGCTCTGCACGACCTGCGCGTTGTGGCCGACGTCGGGGATATCGAAGCTGACGGGACGCTCCACGCCGTTGAGGTTATCGTTCAGACCGGAATTTTCTTCCACGAAGAGGGGAGCGGAAACGCGGCGCAGATTGAGCGCGTTGCTCAGGTTGACCTGAAAATTACTCTTGATGAATTCAATGGCGCGCTGCATCTCGTAAACGTTCAGCGGCGTGTGATAGTGGGGGGGAATGTAGGTCTTGCTCATTGCCGGTTCACTCCTTCAAAATATTTGTATGTTTGATATGGATAAAAAACGCAAATTTGATTATAGCAAGTTACACAAAAAAATCAAGAAGAAAATGTGTAGAAAGCGTAAAGTTTCTTTGGCCCGAAATCCCTTGACGCTGCGGGCGAAAAACGGTATCATAAGCGGAGTCTACAGAAGAAACAGCGGAGGAGATCGGATTTGGAAGAGAAGAAGTGGAATGCGGGCAGCATCGGCCTGACCTTTGCAGGCTCCTTTCTCGGCGCGGGCTATGTGTCGGGGCAGGAGCTGTGGCAGTTTTTCGGCTCGTTCGGCGGCGGGGGACTGCTCGGTGTGCTTGCGGCGATGGCGCTGCTTGCGGTGTTTGGGCTGGCGCTGATGTACATCATTTCCCGCACCGGCATCGCGGAGATGGACGCGGTGCTCGTGCCGTGGAAGAGGCTGGCGTGGCTGCGGAAGCTGTCGTCTGCGCTGCAGCTGATCTTGCTCTTCGGCGTCATAGCGATCATGTACGCCGGCGGCGGCGCGCTGCTCGAGCAGCTTTTCTCGCTGCCGACGTGGCTCGGCCGGACGCTGATGGCTGTGCTCGTGACGCTTGTGGCGCTGCGGGGTCTGCGCGGCGCGGTGGGAGCCTTTTCGCTCATCGTGCCGGTGATCGTCGCGCTCACGCTGCTCTTCGGCGGCATGGCGCTCGCGCGGTACGGCGTGAGCCTTCCGGCCTTCGGCGCGGCGGAGGGGAGCAATCCGCTCATGCGCAGCGCGGCCTTCGGCGCGGTGACCTTCGCTTTCTATAATTTCTTCGGCTCGGTCGGCATTTTAGCGCCGCTCGGAGAGGCGGCATCCTCCAAAAGGGCGGCGCGCCGCGGCGTGCTCCTCGGCACGGCGCTGCTTCTGCTCATCGCTTACAGTGTGCTGCTTGCGGTGATGGCTGTGCCGGAGACTGCGGACGCGGAGCTGCCGATGCTGGCGCTCGCCTACGGCCTCAGCCGCCCGCTGGGCTATGTCTACGGCATCCTGCTCCTGCTGTGTATGTACGGCTCGGCGCTGTCCATGACCGTCGCCATCACGACCTACGCCTCGGCGCGGTCGGAGCGCGTGGAGAAGCGGCGCGGATGGTTCATTCTCGCGCTGGGAGCGCTGGGCTACGCCGCGAGCAGCGTCGGCTTCGGCGACCTCATCAGCGTCGTCTATCCGGTCTTCGGCTACTGCAGCAGCGTGTTCATCGTCTGCCTGCTCGTCCATGCCGCGCAGACGCGAAAAAAAGAATATAAATTTTTTGAAAATTCAGGAACAAAAGAGGAAGAAATTTCGTCTTAAAAACAGCACAGAGAAATGGTTACATTTTGTATCCAAATTGTAACCATTTCGCAGAGACTTCTTAAGAAACCTGTGTTATACTGTATGGAGTGTATTACACACAGCAAATCCGGGAAAGGAAGAACAGCAACATGGAACAGACGATGGAACCCGTCGCGCAGACGACGCCGGCGCAGAGCGCCGTAGAAACGCCTACCCCTGCCGGCGCACCGGGCAGCGCTCCAACGCCGCCGAAAAACAGGAAAAAACGCAAAAAGACCGTGCGGCGCATCATTGCCGCCGTACTGGTGCTTGCGGTCGGCTTCACCCTCTTTAAGAAATTCGGAAAGAAGGAGGGTGAGGCGGAGATCGGCACTGCCATTGTGGACTACGGCTCCATCACCTCAATGGTCTCAGGCAGCGGTATGGTCAAGGCGAAGAAGAGCGAGAGCATCACGCTTGCGACCGCGGGCACCGTGGGCGATGTCTTCGTGACCGAGGGGCAGAAGGTCGCCGCGGGCGACCCGCTCTTTACCTATGATTCTCCCGATGCGGAGAAAAAGGTGCGCGAGGCAAAGACGAACATAGAGGGCTATCAGAAGAAGCTCAATGCGGCCTACAAGGATATTGCGGCGCTGACGCTGACGGCGCCCTACGCCGGTAAGCTGCTTGAGACCGCGCAGCTCACGGTGGGCGACGAGGTCGGCGCACAGAAGGTCGCCAAGCTCGTGGACGACACGCGGATGCGCCTCACGCAGTATTACAGCTACGCCTATCAGAGCGAGCTTTACGCCGGTCAGACCGTGCAGGTCTCCGTCCCCGCGCTGATGGCAACGGTCGAGGGCACGGTGGAAAAGGTACATATGGTCAAGCGCGTGACGAGCGAGGGCTCCGAGCTCTTCAGCGCGGAGATCGTGGTCCCGAACGCAGGCGTGCTCGCCAAGGATATGGCGGCCTCCGCGACCGTGGTGGTGAACGGTGAGACCGTTTATCCCTACGAGGCGGGTAAGCTGGACTATTACCGCACGAGCGAGCTGAGCATTCCCGCCGGCACGGTCGTATCCACCAATCTGATCGACTATCTCTCCGTTTCCGCCGGTCAGCTGCTGGTGCAGGTCAACGGCGAGAACACCGAGAACACCATCTTTGATCTGGAGCAGAGTCTGCAAAAGGCACAGAAGGAGCTGGAGGAGGCGGAAAAAAATGCCGCCTACGCAAACGCCGTTGCGCCCATTGACGGCATGGTCATCGGCTTGAGCATCACACCCGGGCAGGAAATCACCGCCAGCGCGACCGCGCTGACCATCTCCGACACGAACACCGTCACCATCAGCGCGACGGTGGACGAGCGCAACGTCAGCTACCTCAAGGTCGGCATGGGCGTCGATCTGAATCAATGGGGCAATCCGAGCTTCGGCACGATCAGCTCCGTGAGCCTCTCGAGCAGCGTGAATAACGGTGTCGCGACCTATCCCTTCACCATTGAGGCGGATAATGCGGACGGTACGCTGCAAATCAACAGCAACATCAACTATAACCTCACCGCCAGCCAGAGCGACAACTGCCTTGTTCTGCCCATTCAGGCCGTGCGCACGGTGGGACTTGAGGACGGCACGAGCGCTACGGTCGTCTATCTCAAGGCGGACAGCATGCCCGACAATGCCATCGAGCTGCCGTACTCCGACGAGACGATCCCCGAGGGATTCTATCCCGTGCAGGTCGAGATCGGCATTCAGGACAACAACAATGTCGAGATCAAGTCCGGCGTGGAGCAGGGCGCGGAGGGCTTTACGCAGTATATGACCGGCTCCGCCACCAGCTGGGACAATTACGGCATGGCATATTGAGGATAGCGCCATGGCGAAATTGATCGAACTGCGAGACGTTTATAAGATCTACTCCGAGGGCCTTGAGAGCGAGGTCCGCGCGCTCGACGGCGTTTCGCTCAGCATCGAAAAGGGCGAGTTTGTCGCCATCGTCGGTCAGTCCGGCTCTGGCAAATCGACGATGATGAACGTACTCGGCTGCCTCGACGTGCCGACCTACGGCGAGTATCTGCTCGAGGGAACGGACGTGAGCGAGCTGAGCGATATGCAGCTCTCGCGCATCCGCAACAAGGAGATCGGCTTTATTTTCCAGCAGTATAACCTCATCCAGTCGCTCTCCGTGCAGGAGAACGTCGAGCTGCCGCTTGTCTATCAGGGCATCGGCATCGACGACCGGCACGAGCTGGCCATCGAGGCGCTCGAGCGCGTCGGCCTTGTCGACCGCCGCAGGAATAAGCCAACGCAGATGTCCGGCGGCCAGCAGCAGCGTGTCGCCATCGCCCGCGCCATCTCGACCCGCCCGCCCATCATCATGGCGGATGAGCCGACCGGCGCGCTGGACTCCAAAACGGGCCACGAGGTGCTGCAATTCCTCCAGCAGCTCAATAAGGAGGGCAGCACCGTCATTCTCATCACGCACGACAACGGCATCGCCGCCACCGCGCGGCGCTGCGTCCGCCTTGCGGACGGCAAGATCGTTGACGACCGGCAGCAGGAGGTGGATTGGCTGTGAACATTTTACAGGCCTTCAAAATGGCGTGGCGCTCCATCATCGGCAAGAAGGGCCGCAGCGCGCTGACGATCCTCTCCATCTTCATCGGCATTGCCGCCGTCATGACCATCGTTTCGGTCATGGAGGGCATGAAGGCACAGATGATGAAGCAGTTTTCCGCGATGGGCGCGAACCGCGTTCAGGTGAGCATCTATTCATGGATGTACGACGCGGACGGCAACGACGTCAGCAAGGACTATTTCCCCGACCTTTACGAATACTGCCAAGGACTGAGGGAATATGTCATCGGCATTACGCCGAACGGACAGGCGAACGCCACCGTGATCTACGGCACGAAGAACTCTTCCACGATGCAGACGGAGTATGACAAGCAGTGGAATCTCATCAGCGGTCCGCCGTCGCTCTACTACGGCTCCGACCAGTACAGCGCGTGCAACAATCTGACCGTTGCCAAGGGACGCGACCTTGCGTATCTGGACATTCAGAACTATAATCAGGTCTGCGTCATCGGCGCGGAGATGGCCAAGCAGTTTTTCGGCACGGTCGATCCGGTCGGCAAGACGCTCAAGGTCAACGGCAACAACTTCACCGTCGTCGGCGTTTACGCCGCGCGCGGCGATGAGGGCGACAACAGTATGAAGCAGATGGACAACATGGTCGTCTTTCCTTATACGGCGAGCCGCGTGCTCGGCGGCGCGCGCTTCACGGAATACATTGTCAAGGCGCGCGACAGCGAATCGGCGAACACCGCCATCGCCTACATCGGCGGCTTCCTCAAGGGACTTGTCCCGCAGGGCAGCGGCGATTACGAGGTGCGGGCGGCGGACTACTGGCAGCAGTACCAGAATGAGTCGTTCAACATGATCGGTATGGTGCTCGGCGGCATCGCGGCGATCTCGCTGCTCGTCGGCGGCATCGGCATCATGAACATCATGCTCGTCACCGTGACCGAGCGCACCCGCGAGATCGGTATTCGCCGCGCCATCGGCGCGCAGCGCTCGAGCATTGTTACCCAATTTTTGATCGAGGCAGGTATGCTCTGCGGCATGGGCGGCATCGTCGGCATCATCTTCGGCACGATCGGCAGCGTGGTGCTCGGACGCATCATCTACCAGCAAACGATCTATCCCGTGCCGTGGGTCACCATCGCAGCCTTCGCGCTGAGCGTCGCGCTGGGCGTGCTCTTCGGCAGTTATCCCGCCATCAAGGCATCGAAGCTCCAGCCCGTGGAAGCGCTGCGGGCGGAATGAGAGGAGAAAAACTATGAAAAAGAGAGTATTTTCCGCGCTGCTCGCGCTTGTGCTGACGCTCTCGGCGGTGGTGCTTCCCGCCTCGGCGGCAGGCAGCTTCTCCGATGTGTCGGACAAAAAGACGGCGCAGAATGTGGAGGTGCTGCGGCTGCTCGGCGTGGTCGAGGGCAACGGCATCGGGCAGTTCAATCCCTATGCGCAGCTCACCCGCGCGGAATTTTGCAAGATGCTGGTCACACTGATGGGCAGCAGCGATGTGCTGCGCTACAAAACGGTGACGATTTTCCCCGATGTGCGCGCGAGTCACTGGGCCGCCCGCTATGTCAACTATGCCGTGCGCGGTGAAAAGCTGCTGGCAGGCTTGCCGGACGGCACCTTCCAGCCGGATCGCGCCATCAGCTACGGCGAGGCTGTGACCATTCTCATGCGCCTGCTCCGCACGGATGCGGACGCGGCCTCGGGCGGCATTTGGCCGGAGGGCTACATTGACCTTGCCAAGGCCTCCGGCGTGAGCGCGGGAGTGGAGCTTGCCGGCGGCGCGGCCATTTCCCGCGCGCAGGCGGCGCAGCTGTTCGTCAATGTGCTCGGCGCGAAGGCGACGAGCAGTAGCACCGATAAGGACGGTGAGACATCCACAACAACAAGGGTCTACAACCCTGCAAACTGTGTCTCGCGCGAGCGCGTAACGCTGATAGCCCTCAACGGCAATACCGCGCGGGTCTCCGGCGGGAAGAAGAACAGCTATGACCTTGTGCGCCCAAGCTCCGCCACGGTGCTCAACGGACTCAAGGGTGACCTGCTGCTCGACGCGGACGGCAAGGTCCTGACCTTTGTTCCTGTGGTGAGCAGCACGACAGGTGCGGCGGTGAGCAATGCGGCGGTTATTCTCTCGGCGGATAAATCAACGGTCGGCATCAGCGCCCTGACGGGCGGCAGAACGGACTTCGCCGTTTACCGCAACGGCGTGCTCAGCTCCGTTTCCGCCCTGCGCAGAAATGATGTTGTCACCTATGACGCCTCGTCGAACACGCTTTATGCCTGCGATACGCGCGTGGCAGTGTATTATGAGGCCTGCGATCCCTCGCCCAGCGCGCCGAGCAGCATCACGGTGCTGAATGGAACGCAGTTCACCGTCCTGCCCACGGCGCAGGAGAGCCTGAGCAAATTCAAGCCCGGCAAGACCATGACGCTTCTGCTCACAAGCGACGGCAGCGTGGCCGGCGCGGTGGACGGCGAGAGCTCCGCCCGCGCGAATGCGGTCGGAGTTGTGGATTCCAACGGCAAGCTCCAAATGTTCTGCGGCAGCAGCATCATCGAGATCGCCGGGACCTATTCCGAATACAGCGGCAAGCTTGTCGGTATCTCCGCTTCCAAAGATAAGCAGGTCAGCCTGTCGGCCAAATCCGGCGGTGCGAGCGGCAACCTGGATGTCCGCGAGGGAACGCTCGGCAGCAGAAAGCTCGCGGATAATGCGCTGATTTATGTGGACGGCGAGCTCAAGAGCCTCTCCGAGCTTACAGAGGTCATCATTCCGCAAAGCCAGATCATTTACGCCCGCACGAACAGCAGCGGCCAGATCGACCTGATCGCGCTGAGCGGCACGGGCGATGGTTCGACGCTTTATGGCCGCGTGATAAAGGCCGAGAGCAGAGCGGACGGTTCGGATATCTCCGGCGGAACGATCTACAACCAGTTTATCACGATCGATCTCGGCGGAGGGAAGACGATTGAAAAGAGAGGCGGCTATTCCGTTCAGGTCGGCGACTTTGTCGCGGCGGTTGCGGGAGAGAGCAACTTCACATCTGTGGTCAATCTGACCAAGTTCAGCAAGGTCTCCACCTCCGCGTGGGTCGGCACGACCGCGATCAACTACGGCGGACGCACCTACAATGTGTCTTCCGGCGTTCTAATCTGGAATCGCGACGGCCAAAGCTGGTTCACCGGCGGCGTGGATGCAGCGATCAGCTACGGCGGGACGATGAACCTTTATGTAAAGGACGGCATCGTTCGCGCAATTGAGATCGGCGGTTGATCCTCCGGAACCAATATGACAAACAGGAAGCCTGCAGCTTTTGCTGCGGGCTTCCTGTTTGATTTGTAGCATTGCGTCAGGATGTATTAGAGCACCATCGCCAGCAGACGAGGCGTCACATAGGTTTCGACAAGCGCCGCCGCGGCGAGCAGCGGCAGAATGACATAGAGGAAGAGCGTCGAGACCTCGGAGAGTGTTCGCAGGATGCGGACCTCCTTGTCTCCGCGCACGCGCGCGGTCACGCGCGAGCAGAGGTACAGCCCTGCCGCGCAGAAAAGCACGAGCGCGGGCAGCTCAAAGATGCCGTGGGGGAGAATGCCGACGAGGTAGGAGCCGAGACCGACGCCGCTGCGTACATAATACACGCCCAGCGCGCCGATCAGGAAGAAGTTGAAGCCGAGTGGGAAGGCCGCAAGATAGGCAAAGGGGACAAGACCCCAGAGGATCGCCGAGAACGCGGCGGTGAGGTTGTTGGCGAAAATGGCGGCTGCCATATCCCGCGTCTCGGTGACGGAGCTGAGACCGGCGCTGTCGATCGCCTGCTCGAGCACGCCCATGACGTGGTCGGTCAGCTGTGGAAAGAACCACGCGGCGGCAAAGCCGATGAGCGTGAGCAGCGGCGCGACGATGGCGGCACGGCGCGCCTCCTCGCCGTAACCGTTCCGCCACGCCTCGCAGAGCGTGCGCCGGAGGTAGGAGCTGAGTTCGTTCATCCGCCGAGCTTTTCGATGCCGCACTTCACGCGGCGGATCGTCTCGTCCTTGCCGAGAATTTTGCAGATCTCGACCGCGCCGCCGGGGGTGACGAGCTTACCGGCGCAGGCGATGCGCAGGGGCCACATGAGCGTGGCGTTCTTCACGCCCAGCTCCTCCGCGAACGCGATGAGCATATCGTGGATGCCGTCGGTGGACCAGTCGTTCAGCGCCTCGAGCTTTGGGAGGACCTTCTGCAGCATCTCGAGCGACACCGCCGCGTCGGTCTTGGACTTCTTGTTCGTGTAGAACGCGAGGTCGTAGTTGGGGAGGGCGTCGAAGAAATCGACCTTCTCGGGAATGTCGGTGAGCTTCTCGCAGCGGGCTTGCAGCAGCGCCGCGATCTCGGCGGCGGAGTACGCCTCGTTCTTCACGCTCTGGCGGATGAACGGCTCGGCGGCCTTGGCGAAGTCCTCGGACGCCATATTGCGGATATAGTTGGCGTTGAAGTAGGTGAGCTTTTCGATGTCAAAAATGGCGGGAGACTTGGAGATGCCCGCGATGTCGAAGGCCTCGGCCAGCTCGGACATGGTGAAGAACTCCTGCTCGGCGCGCTCGCCGCGCGGCGACCAGCCGAGGAGCGCCACATAGTTCAGAATGGCGGGCGTCAGGAAGCCCTGCGCCTTGAGATCCTCATAGCTCGGGTCGCCGTGGCGCTTGGACATTTTGTGCTGGCTGTCGCGCATGACGGGGGAGCAGTGGACGTAGGTCGGGACCTCCCAGCCGAACACCTCGTAGAGCAGGTTGTACTTCGGCGCGGAGGAAAGGTACTCGCTGCCGCGCACCACATGGGTGATGCCCATGAGATGATCGTCGATGACGTTGGCGAAGTTGTAGGTCGGCAGGCCGTCGCGCTTCAAAAGCACCTGGTCGTCAAGCGTCTTGTTCTCCACCGTGATGTCGCCGAAGATGGCGTCGTGGAAGGTGGTGGCGCCCTCCTTGGGGATGCGCTGACGGACGACGTAGGGCTCGCCGGCGGCGACGCGGGCCTTTGCTTCCTCAAGCGGCAGGTCGCGGCAGGGATCGTCCGCGCGGTCGAACTCGCCGGAATCCTCGGCGCTCTCCGTCTTTTCGCAGAAGCAGTAATAGGCGCCGCCGCGCTCGACGAGCAGCTCAGCGTATTTGCCGTAGGTGTCGCGGCGCTCGGACTGGATGTAGGGAGCCACGGGGCCGCCGACGTCGGGGCCTTCGTCGTGGTCGAGTCCGCACTCGGCCAGCGTGCGGTAGATGACGTCGGTCGCGCCCTCGATGAGGCGGCCCTGGTCGGTATCCTCGATGCGGAGGATGAAGGTGCCGCCCGCGTTGCGCGCGATGAGCCAGGTGTAGAGCGCGGTGCGCAGGTTGCCGACGTGCATATAGCCGGTGGGGGAGGGAGCGAAGCGCGTGCGGACCTTGCCGTGCGGGATCTTCGCCTCCATCTCGTTGAAGTACGTCATATCAAGGGACATGGGGTGACCTCCTGAAGCAAAAATTTCAGTGTTCTTCAGTTTACATTTTGTGCCCGCGCTTGTCAAGGTTCTCTTGTCTTTTTAGAATAAGTGTGGTATGATATCAAATTGAGAATATAGGCACTTCCAGCGCCCTGTGCGCCAATCACGATAGAAACGAGGAAAACCATCATGGAAGCAAACGCTCCGGCCAAAAAGAGAATTTTCAGCGGCATCCAGCCCAGCGGCGAGCTGACGCTCGGCTCCTACATGGGCGCCATCAAGAACTGGGTGAGCCTGCAGGATGAGTACGACTGCCTGTACTGCATCGTGGATATGCACGCGATCACCGTGCGCCAGAATCCCGCCGACCTGCGCCGCCGCTCGGTCAACCAGCTCGCGCAGTACATCGCCTGCGGGCTTGACCCCGCGAAGAACATCATGTTCATTCAGAGCCATGTGCCCCAGCACGCGGAGCTTTCGTGGGTGCTCGGCTGCTACACGCAGTTCGGCGAGCTGAGCCGCATGACGCAGTTCAAGGACAAGGCCGCCAAGCACGCGGACAACATCACCGCGGGCCTTTTCACCTACCCGGTGCTGATGGCGGCGGATATTCTCGTCTATCAGGCCGACCTCGTGCCGGTCGGTCAGGATCAGAAGCAGCACGTCGAGCTCTGCCGCGACATCGCGCAGCGCTTCAACGGCGTGTACGGCGACACCTTCACGCTGCCCGAGCCGTTTATCCCGAAGATGGGCGCGCGCGTGATGAGCCTCGGCGACCCGACGAGCAAGATGTCCAAGTCCGACCCCGACGGCTGCGTTTACATGATGGACAAGCCCGAGGACATCATGCGCAAGTTCAAGCGCGCGGTGACGGACTGCGACGCCTGCGTGAAGTTCGATAAAGAGAATAAGCCCGGCATTTCCAACCTGCTTTCCATCTACTGCGCCGCGACCGGCAAGACCGTCGCGGAGGCGGAGGTTGAGTTTGCCGGACAGGGCTACGGCATCTTCAAGCCCGCCGTGGCCGAGTCGGTCATCGAGCTGCTGCGCCCCATCCGCGAGGAGGCTGACAAGGCATACCTTGAGAGCGTTTACAAGGACGGCGCGCAGAAGGCGTCCTACCTCGCGGAAAAGACGCTGCGCAAGGTCTACAAGAAGGTCGGCTTCGTCGCCAGGTAAGAGGGAACATGGATATTCAGAAAGAGCTTTTGCTTTGGGTGGGCGCCGCGCTCGTGTGCGCGATGGTCGTGAGCTTCATCATGTGCCCGCTCGTGAAGTCGTTTGCCTATAAGATCGGCGCGATTGATGTGCCGAAGGACAGCCGCCGGATGCACAAGAAGCCGGTGCCGCGGCTGGGCGGGCTTGCGATCTTCCTCGGCTTCATGGTCAGCATCCTGCTCTTTGTCCACATCGACCACCAGATGAAGGGCATCCTGCTCGGCGCGGTCATCATTGTGGTGCTCGGCGTGGTGGACGATATGACGCCGCTGCGCGCGAAGTTCAAATTTCTCGTGCAGATCTGCGCGGCGCTGGTCGCCGTGTATCACGGCGTGGTGATTGAGATCCTGACGAACCCCAACGTCTTTTCCGACGCGCCCTACTGGTCGCTCGGCTGGTTGAAGTATCCCGTGACGGTGCTGTGGATCGTCGGTGTGACGAACGCCGTGAACCTCATCGACGGGCTTGACGGTCTGGCCAGCGGCGTTTCGACCATCAGCGCGATGACGATGCTCGTCATTGCCATTCTTGTCTCCGAGCAGCAGGTCGCCATCGTGATGGCGGCGCTCGCGGGCGCGTGCCTCGGCTTCATGCCGTACAATAAGAACCCGGCGAAGATGTTCATGGGCGACACCGGCTCGACCTTTTTGGGCTACATTTTAGCGACCTATTCCATTCAGGGCCTGTTTAAGTATTACGCTATCGTTTCGTTCGCGGTGCCGTTTCTGGTGCTGGGCCTGCCGATCTTCGACACAGCCTTTGCCATCGTGCGCCGCGTGGCGCGCGGGCAGAGCCCCATGACGCCGGACCGCGGGCACATTCACCACCGCATGATGGATATGGGACTCAACCAGAAGCAGACGGTGGCGGCGCTGTATGTGGTGAGCAGTCTGCTGGGGCTGTCCGCTGTCGTGCTCACGACGAGCGGCGAGCTGAAGGCAATGCTGCTGCTCCTTACGCTCGCGGCGGTGGCCTATGTCGCCTCGCGCGTCATTTTCCCGCGCGAGATCGCGGAGACCGCCCACGAAAAGGAACTGGAGCAGGAGGAAATGCAGGCAAAGTCTGCCGCGCCTGCGCCGGAGGAGAAGGAAGAAAAGCATGAAGAAAATTAAAGTGATGAGCGTCTTCGGCACGCGGCCGGAGGCGATCAAGATGGCTCCGCTCGTCAAGGAGCTCGCGCGGCGCGAGGGCATAGAGAGCCTTTGCTGCGTGACGGCGCAGCACCGTGAGATGCTCGACAGCGTCATGCAGGTCTTTGGCCTCAAGGCGGACGCCGACCTTGACATTATGACCCCGCGTCAGACGCTCTCGACCATCACCTGCAAGTGCCTGACCGGTATGGACGAGGTCATCGACCGCTTTGCGCCCGATATGATCCTTGTCCACGGCGATACCTCCACGACCTTTGCCGGCGCGCTCTCGGCCTTTTACCATAAGGTGAAGATCGGCCACGTCGAGGCGGGGCTGCGCACCTACGATAAGTATTCGCCCTATCCCGAGGAGATGAACCGTCAGCTCGTCACGCGGCTCGCCGACCTTTATTTCTGCCCCACGGAGAATAACCGCGCGAACCTTGCGCGCGAGAGCGTGACCGAGGGCGTGTTCGTCACCGGCAACACGGTCATTGACGCTTTGAAAACAACGGTACGCAAGGACTATCGCTTTACGACAGAGCTGCTCAACGAGCTGGACTACGCGAGCAGGAAGGTCATCCTTGTGACCTGCCACCGGCGCGAGAATTACGGACAGCCGATGGAGGACATCATGTCCGCGCTCGCGGAGCTTGCCGGGACGCACCCGGAGGCGGAGCTGGTCTATCCGGTGCATCTCTCTCCGGTGGTGCAGGAGTGCGCCCACCGGCATCTGGACGGCATCGGGAACGTACATCTGATCGCGCCGCTGAGCGCGGACGAGATGCACAACCTGATGGCGCGCTGCTATATGGTCATGACCGACTCCGGCGGCTTGCAGGAGGAGGCTCCTGCACTCGGCAAGCCGGTGCTTGTCCTGCGGCGCGAGACGGAACGCCCCGAGGCGGTCGCCGCCGGCACGGTGAAGCTCGCGGGCGTGGAGCGTGACGCGATCCTTGCGCTGGCAAACGAGCTGCTGAACGATCCCGCCGCCTACGCGGCGATGGCCCACGCGGTCAATCCCTACGGCGACGGTCACGCCTGCGCGCGCATCGCGGACGCGATCGAATGGTACTTCGGCCTGCGCGCGGAGCGGCCGGAGGATCACAGAGCTTAAAGGACTGCGGCGGAAAGGAGGCGGCAGGATGGGAAAACAGAAAATGACGCCGATCGGCATCGCGTGCATCCTGCTGGTCCTGCTCGTTGTCGCCTTTATGGTGCGCGGCAGTCTGCGTGAACCGGAGAAGATCGTGCTGCCGCCGGAGCCGAGCACAACGGAGCCGAGCGGCCCTACCGTGGACAACGAGGCCGTTGACCGCGTGGAGGTCCGGCCCGACACAGTGCAGAGCGCCATTGAGGTGCTCGCGCGCCCGCGCGTGTACACGCGCACCATCACGGTCGAACGCTACTGGAGCGACGGCAGCGGCGTGAGCGTCATCATGGCGGCAGCCGCGGACGGCTGGCTGCGGCTCGACGTCACGGAGACGGACGGGCAGACCCGCCATGTCATCACCGGCGGCGATGCGGTCTACATCTGGTACGGCAGCAGCCGAAAGGTCTATTCCGGTGCCTCTGCGCTCACGCAGGATGCAGAGCAGGGGATATTGACCTATGAGGACATCCTCGCGCTGCCGCCGGAGCGCATCGCGGCGGCGGATTACCGCGCGCTCGAGGGTGTGAACTGCATCTATGTGGAGACCGAGCCCGACGAGGCGGGCTATGTCGAGCGCTACTGGGTCAGTGTAAGCTCGGGACTGCTTGCCGCGGCGGAGCGCGAATGCGACGGCGCGGTCGTCTACCGCATGGCGGCGCTGACGGTCAGCTACGACGGCGTGGACGCGGAGGATTTCACCCTGCCGAACGGCACAGTGCTCTGTGAGCCGGCTGTTGCCGCGACCAAGGAGATAAGCGAAAACGACTGACCGCCGGTCAGTCGTTTTTTCATAGAATAAGCAGCAATCCGAGAGCGATGAGCAGTTCGTCGTCCGCCTTTTCCTCAAAGAGGAAGAAGAGCAGGAGCAGCAGCATCAGGTCCGCGCCGTCAAGATCTTGCAAATGGAGCTTTTCCAACAACTTGTCAAGGAATTGAAAGCCCTCGCGGAACGCGCCGCCGTCGGCCTCCGGTCCGCCGCCGTTCGGCGGGGGAGGAGGCGTATCCCGCGGCGGCTCCCTTGGGGGAGGCTCGCGATGCGGAGGCGGCGGTCGGCGTGGCTCCTCCTGCGGGACGCAGGTGTAAACGCCCTGATCGTTGCGCAGATAACGATTGTACACGGCTACTCCTCCCGCGTCGTCAGAAATACCTTGGCCAGATGGATGAGTTTGGCGAGCTGCGCCGCCCGCGCGACCTTGTCGCGCCGCTTGTCGCGCAGAAAGGGCTGCAGCGCGTAGAGGAGCGCGGAGGTCTCGCTGCTCTCGTTCCGATTCATCTGGCTCAGCACCGGCAGGAGCCGCGATAAAAGCGCGGGGTCCAGCCCGCCGGTGAGTTGCGAGAGCATGGCATTCAGGTCGCCCGCACTCGGCATGGCATTTCCCGCCGCTGCTCCGCTCTGCAGCGGAGGAGGTGAAGCCGCGCTCCCACTGTCCGCCGCTTTCGCACCTGACTGCGACAGGCTCTGCGCGAGCTGCATGACCTGCGCCATCGCGTCCTGGTTGGAGAGCAGACTATTGAGTTTGTCTTCCAGCTCGCTCATGCGGCCCGCCCTCCGTTTCGCTTATTTTTTCGCGCTCTCGCTGATGCGGTTCATCACCGCCATGCCCTCGGGGCTTTGCATCAGGCTCGAGAGCATCGCCGCGAGCTCCCTGGTGTTGCCCATCGCGGCGCTCTGCGCCGCGCGATTGAGCGCCGCGCCGCCGTCCTGGCGGGTGAGCATCTGCATGAGCTTCTGTCCGTCGCCGGATTGCAGGAGTGACTGCGCCATGGCGGGATTCCTGCGGAATTTTTCAATGAGCTGAGCGGTATTTTGATCCATGTCCGTGCCTCCGTTCCGATTCGTTCAAAGCAGTATATGAAGTAAAGCGGCAAAACGTGACTGAGACTTGCACGGAGTTGGTAAATCTGCTATCATGAGACCAATGATAAAGTAGGGGAGGCGTGCGCCATGCAGAAAACGCGAAGCTATACCTATTGGAAGAAGCCGTGGGCAAAATGGTGTGTTCTGGCGGCAGGGCTTTTGCAGCTTTTGGCGCTATGGATGAGTCTGAGCGACTATTGGGAGGTTTCGTCTGTTTGGGATCATATTATGAGCGAAGATGCATGGAAAAGCTATGCCTCGCAGACAATCATAAGTTGTTCGATCAAAGCGTTTACGTCGGCGCTCTTTTTTGGTATTTTGATCGTCGGCGGCGCGGCGCGCAGTGAAAAGGCGGCGCGGCGGGGCGAGGGGATCTTGCTGCTGACGCTTGCGCTGCTCTGGGGCGCGGCAGGGGCTTGCTTTCCGTTGCTTCGATCCGGCGGTCTGGGACGCTTCTGGTGGCTGCTGCTTTTGCTCATGGCACTTGGCGGTGGGGTATTTAGTTTATGTAAGAGCAGAAAATTGTAAAAAAGCAGCGCCATACGTTATTCCGTATGGCGCTGCTTTTCTCATTTTTTCCTTTTTTTCTGCGCCTTCCCGAAGTCGCAGTCGGCGCGCAGCGGGCAGCCGTCGCAGTTCGCCTTGCGGGCGGTGCAGCGGTCGCGGCCGAAGAGCACCATGCGGTGGCAGAAATCACTCGACTCCTCCGGCGGGAGGACGGCGCGCAGCTGCTTTTCCACGCTCAGCGGGTCCTTACTGCCGTCGGTGAGGCCGAGGCGGCCCGTGATGCGGATACAGTGCGTGTCGCAGACGTAGGCGGGCTGGTGGTAGATGTCGCCGAGAATGAGGTTCGCGGTCTTGCGTCCGATGCCGGGGAGACTCGTCAGCTCCTCCATCGTGCCGGGGACCCTGCCGCCGTACTTTTCAAGGAGAATTTTCGCGCACTCGACGAGGTCTTTGGACTTGGTATTGTAAAAGCCGCAGGACTTGATGGCTTCGCCGACCTCTTCATAGCCGGCGTTGGCGAACGCCTCGAGCGTCGGGAACCTTGCGTACAGCGCGGGGGTGACCATGTTCACGCGCGCATCGGTGCACTGGGCGGAGAGCCGCACGGCGAAAAGCAGCTCATAATCCTTTTGGTATTGCAGCGAGCACATGGCGTCGGGGTAGAGCGTCTTCAGCGCCTCAACGATACGGCGGACAGCGGCTTTGGATTTCATGGGGCGACCTCCCGAATTATTCTTGCCAAAAGCATACCACACATTTCCCAAAAAATCGACAGAAAAAGTGTGGGCAAACGAGAAAAAATATGCTATGATAAAAGCACCGGGGAAATGGAGGTGCCGCCATGCGCTTACTCTTCAAGCAGCGCTTTTTTTCATGGTTCGACAGCTATGACATTTATGACGATAACGGTGCGACGGTCTTTACGGTCGAGGGCAAGCTCGCGTGGGGCCATTGCTTACATATCCTCAACGCCGCCGGCGAGCACATCGGCACAGTGCAGCAGCGTGTGCTGACCTTCCTGCCGAAATTTGACCTGTATGAATTCGACCGCTGCATCGGCACGATCAAAAAGGAATTTACGTTTTTTGTGCCGCATTTCACCGTGGAGGGCAGCGATTGGGCGGTCGAGGGGCAGTTCATGGAATGGGATTACACCATCGTCAGCGCCTCGCGCGGCACGGTCGCGACGATCGGCAAGGAGCTGTTCCACTGGACGGACACCTACGTCATCGACGTGGCGGACCCCGCCGACGCGCTGCACGCGCTGATGGTCGTGCTGGCCATCGACGCGGAGAAATGCAGCCGCAGCAATTGAGGAGGGGATAGCATGAGCACAAGACCGCTTGCGGACGAAATTCGCCCGCAGAGCCTGGACGAGGTCGTGGGCCAACGCCATCTGATCGGGCCGGGCGGCGTGCTGCGCCGTCTGATCGACGCGGGCACGAGCGCGAACATGATCTTCTACGGTCCCTCCGGCACGGGAAAAACGACCATCGCCAACATTATTGCCAACAAGACGAATAAAACGCTCTACCGGCTCAACGCGACGACCGCGAGCTTACAGGATGTGAAGGATATCATCGCGAGCGTCGGCACGCTGATGGCGCCCGGGGGCATTCTGCTCTACCTCGACGAAATTCAGTATTTCAACAAAAAACAGCAGCAGAGCCTGTTGGAGTTCATGGAGAACGGCTCCATCACGCTCATCGCGTCCACGACGGAGAATCCGTTTTTCTATGTTTACAACGCGCTGCTCTCGCGCTCGACGGTGTTCGAGTTCAAGCAGGTCGAGCCGCGCGAGCTGCTGCCCGCCGTTGAGCGGGCGCTCGGCATCCTCAAGGAGCGCAGCCCGCTCCCGCTTGCGTGGGAGGAGGGCGTGCCCATGCAGATCGCAACCCAATGCGGCGGCGATGTGCGCAAGGCCATCAACGCCTGCGAGCTGCTTTATGAGGCGGCGGAGACGAAGAATGGCGAGCTTTTGCTGACAAGCGAGGATGCCTTACAGGTGGCGCAGCGCAGCGCGATGCGCTACGATAAGGGCGGCGACGCGATGTACGATATGGCGTCGGCGCTGATGAAGTCGCTGCGCGGCAGCGACCCCGACGCGGCGCTCCATTACCTTGCGCGTTTCCTCGAAGCGGGCGACCTCGTGACGCCCTGCCGCCGGCTTTTGTGCTCGGCGAGCGAGGATATTGGCATGGCATACCCGCAGGCGGTCGCCATCGTGAAGGCCTGCGTGGATACCGCGATGCAGCTGGGACTTCCCGAAGCGCAGCTGCCGCTGGCGCAGGCGGCGATCCTGCTTGCCACCGCGCCGAAATCCAACAGCGTGGTCGAGGGCATCAACGCGGCGTGGGCCGACGTCAGGCGCGGCAGGACCGGCGATATTCCGCGCGAGCTGCAAAACGTTCACGCGGACTCCACGGGCCTTGAGCGCGAGCAGGGCTACAAGTACCCGCACGAGTTCCCGAACCATTGGGTGAAGCAGCAATACCTGCCTGACCCGATCAAAAACGCGGTCTACTATCGCTACGGCGACAATAAGGTCGAGCAGGCCGCGGCGAAATACTGGGAGGCGATCAAGAATGCCGATGGACATTAGGCTCCGCGACAGGGTCGAAATGAAAAAGCCGCACCCCTGCGGCGAGAAGATCTTTGAGATCACGCGCGTGGGCATGGATGTGAAGCTCAGATGCACCGGCTGCGGCCATGAGGTGATGCTGCCGCGCGCCAAGGCAGAGAAGGGCATTAAAAAGATTCTCGAACGGGAGGAGAAAGCCGATGAATAAGAAAACGCGCGCGATGGCGCTCATTCTGGTGGTCGTGATGATCGTCTCGCTGCTCGCGAGCATGGTCATTCCATTTCTTGTATAATGAGAATTGAATGCAGGGCCGTCCGTACATTTTGTGCGGACGGCCCTGTTTCGTCCTTTTTCCGCGTCCGCGCTGTGGTATGCTGACGGCATGGAGGGGGGGTGACCGGCATGGTGGTCTACTGGGACCTTGCGGCGTTGGTGAACGGTGCGGCGGACTATCTGCTGCTGC
>OGES01000910.1_pt1 | contig 26247 bp, 17 predicted proteins | sample 1570711 | NCBI WGS metagenome assembly OGES01 (sample SAMEA2582133, study PRJEB24529) | metagenome | biome: Human gut stool | place: China | collected 2011 | reverse complement strand
TTCCAGACTATCAGATGGAAAGTCTCAAAATCATCTGTGCTGCCGATGCGGATAACACAATCGTGTCATTAATCGAAGTGCCAAAGTTCGAGAAAGGACAATTGGTAAGGGTTATTGATGGTGCTTTTAAGGGAGTGATAGGCAGAGTAGCAAGATGGCAAGGACAACAGAGAGTAGGAGTTGTGGTGGAAGACTTGGTGACTGTTGTGACGGCGTATATACCAAGTGCATTTATAGAATCAATAGAATAAATATCATTTTATCATGCAAGAGCATACTTTAATAGCCAATTCTGGTATTCAAATCATAACGTTTCCATTGAGGATAAATACTCAAGAAAAGTTCAAAATATGGTATCATGAATGGTATGATACTGAAAATGGGGAATGGCGACTTGATCCTGTGTACGAACTTCGCACAGATGACGAGTGCTATTATTATAACAAACAGAAACTTCATAAAGGTGGCTATTTAAGCGACCCTACTATTGAAATTGATGTCAACGAGCTTAAAAGCGATGATATTTTACCATTGAGAATAGAAGACGAAAATTGCCCAGGTGTAAGGGGCGATATATTCAGCCTTACATTCTCAGACAGAGACAACAAGTTTTCCATGTTTGAAAATGCTTGGCTTCCTGTCCCATATTTCTTTAAACGCACTCCCAAGCGTTTTAAGTTCGGTCCATTAAATTGGGTACGTATGAAATTAATCCCAACAAGAGAAGAAAAGGGAATAAAATGGTACAATGTAGTTCTTGCATTCGATACAAGAGCTCGTTACGAGAGTGACGAATATGATGAATGCCCCGTCTTTCCAGATGCGTTTAGAGGCGAAATGGATTTCGAACTATGTAGTAATGAGTTCTATTTGATGGACTATTGTTCTCCTAAAAATAACTGGAGTTATATTGATGACTATTTGTTGCACTTGGTTCATCCAAACGTTCAACGTGTTTCCCAATTAAGAGGTGCGAATGTGAGAAAAATGTCATACATCGCATCATACATATTCTTAATCAACTATCTTGCTCAAAAGGATCTATTCCCCAAGGTTAAACTTTACAAGGATACCGATGTCGAAATAAAGGATGTTGATATGGTTGTTGATATAGGAAACTCACGTACAACAGCACTTTTAATAGAAGATAATACCAATTTTAATCAAGTAAGGCAGCTTGAACTTATTGACTATACAAATCTTGTCAAAGAAGTGAACAATTCACTTGTAATCAACAAACATAACGAACCTTTCGATATGCGTTTGGCTTTTCGTAAAGTTGACTTTGGAAGTTTTGGCATTAAAGACAGCAAACAATTTGTTCATCCGAGCTTGGTTCGTTTAGGACAAGAAGCCAACACACTTATCCATTTGGCCACAAACACCGCAGATGATATGGAATCTTTGTCAACCTATTCAAGTCCCAAGAGATATTTGTGGGATTGGAGACCAAATAAAGAAGAATGGAAATTTCTTGTTCTCAAAGGTGAAAAGGACGACCATATTTTAAATCTTCGTGGTATAACAAATCAGTTGAAAAGTGACGGAAATATAGATCTGTCAGGAGAAAGCGGCAGCTCATACCACTATTCCAGACGTTCTTTAATGACGTTCTCTTTCTTGGAAATGTTAGTGCAAGCTCGTACACAAATTAATAGCGAGGAATACAGATCTAATCGTAATGGGTTTGGAAAACCGTCCATACCAAGAAGAATACGAAGAATTATTGTAACTTGTCCTACCGCTATGTCAAGGGTGGAGCGAGAGGCTCTTGTTCATTGTGCTAAAGATGCAGTAATCTTATTGGAAAATTTCAATTATAATAGTCCTGTAGAAAATCCACATCCTGGGAAACTGGTAGACGTAGTCCCTGCTGTTCGCTCTATGAAAGATGACGATGGACTGTGGTACTATGACGAAGCGACATGCTCCCAATTGGTATATATGTATGGAGAGGTTGGACAAAAATACAAAGGATGTTGCAGTGAGTTCTTCAATCTCTATGGAAAAATAGAAGATGGTGACAGCCAGCCTTCAATAACTGTTGGTTCTATTGACATTGGTGCAGGAACATCAGACTTGATGATTAGTAAATATACTTATATAAAAGGTGATGTTACGACCATTACGCCAGATCCGAAATTCTACGATAGCTATTATTTCGCAGGAGATGATATGCTTTATGCCCTTATCAAGAATATTATGCTCCTTGATGAGAACAGTGCATTTAGGACAGAATTAAAAGACTTAGCAACCCAACAATATCGCCAAAAGATAAAGAATTTCTTTGGAGAGGATTATAATGGACAAACTATAGCTGATAGAATATTAAGAAAGGACTTTAATATTCAATATTCAGTACCATTAATGTGCCATTTCTTGGAGTTGTTGAAACAAGGCAGCAAGGATTGTATTGTCAAATATTCAGATGTGTTTTCTGAGTGCCCACCTAATGAGGCAATCATAGAGGAATTCAAACAAAGATTGAACATTGACATCACATCACTTTCTTGGAAATTTAACAAAGAGATGGTTTCAGAAGTTGTTCGTAAAGAATTTGAGCCTTTGCTTAAGAAGGTTGCAACCATCATGTATTCCTATGCTTGCGATGTCGTATTACTCTCAGGACGTCCTGCTTCACTTCCTGTGATAAGGGATATATTCCTTAAATATTACTCTGTTTCACCAAATAGACTCATTGTCCTCAACGATTATTACGTAGGGGATTGGTATCCGTTTGGAGAGAATACTGGCTATATAAAGAATGCAAAGACTATTGTGGCTATGGGTGGTGTAATAGGACATTATGCCTCGGAACTTTCAAATCTGAATAAATTTATTATCAATTTAGATTTGCTAAAGAAGAATCTAAAGTCAACAGTGAATTATATTGAAGCCTCTCGTGAGGGACAACCAATTGAATACTTCATAACACCAGACAAGCACCGGGGCGACCTGACAATTAGCAGTATCCCCCAATCACTTCATGTTCGTCAAATAGGGATGGACTCATATCCAAGTCGTGCCTTGTATTCAATAGACTTTAACCGACACAAGATGGCTGACAAGATTCGGAAAAAGGCTATTATAAATGACGAAGACTGTCCGACTGACGCAAAAGTAATAGGACTTGTAAATGAAGCCATTGATGTTTTGAAAAAACGAATGCCATTTAAGATAACAATTGAGCGTGACATGGGTGACAAGGAAAATCTTTCCATTTCAGCAATAACGGATAAAAATGGTAATGATATAATGGATGGTAATCTTGAAATACACATCCAAAGCCTTGGTGTTGACGAACAATATTGGCTTGATTCAGGTGCGTTTGATTTCTAATCTCTAAAAATGAAATTATGCTACAAGATATAAAGCAACATATAGATTTGGTTGACGGCTCTATTGCATGGGCCAAAGAGTTTGGAAAGGAGTCTTTTCCATACGATGTTTTTAAGGAATATCGCCGCAAACTCAAGCGCATATATGCAGCCTTGGAAGAGAATTGTTCTGCAGCGGCTTATGGCGAAAGTCAGGTAGGTAAGTCTTATTTAATGAGCAGTCTATTGTCTTCTCCAAACTCGCCTTTCGTCATCACAAATGTTGGAAAATCATATAGTTTTATAGATGATATAAATCCGAGTGGTGGAAATAATGCCAAAAAAGAGTCAACTGGTGTCATTACACGTTTTACTATTAGTCAAGACAATCCTCCAATGCGTGAATTTGTAAAGGTTCGCAACTTGTCAGTCGTGGATATTATTCTCCTCTTGGCTGATTCGTATTATAATGACATTAAAATCAATCAAGATAGCGTATTGCGTTATGATGATATAAACAAGGCTCTTGAAGATATGAATGGGCTTTGGGCATCAAAGATTGTTGTACAAAATGAAATAGACGAAGATGATGTCAAGGATATTACAGATTATATCCACGATGTAATAGGGAATGCTGCGGCAGGTGTAAATCAATCAAACTTTTGTAAGATAGTTGCTCCTGTAATTCAATATGTTTCCTATGACAAATGGGTTAATATATTCAGTCTTCTTTGGAACAGAAATAGTGAATTGAGCCACTTGTTCAGTGTCCTCATTAATGAATATAAGAAGCTTAACTTTCAAACAGATATTTATATACCATTTGCTGCAGTGCTCCGTAAAAAAGGAACATTGTTGAAGATAGAATGGCTTGACACTGTTTGCGGTGTACAGATAGATACTGGACATGATGAAATTTATACAGATATATATGATTCAAATGGGAATATCCTTGCTCATGATTTTCATAAAGGAAATCTTTCGGCACTGATTGCAGAACTTACCTTTGAATTGCCGCCCTCGGTTGCAGATGACAGGAAATTCTTACATAAACTTGACCTTCTCGATTTCCCAGGTGCCCGTTCTCGTGAGAAATACAAGGAGCAGGACATTCATACAGTTCTTCCCAAGATTCTTAGAAGAGGAAAAGTAGCCTATTTGTTTAACAAGTACTCTCGTTCGTTGAGAATCAGTAGTGTTTTATTTTGTCATCATAACGACCAAAAGACAGTATCGGATATTGGTGAAACTATAAATGATTGGATAGAATCCAATATCGGTTCTACGCCAGATGATCGAACCCGTATGCTCAATGATACTAATGGCATTGCACCGTTGTTCTTTGTAGCCACCAAATTCAATATTGATTTGGAGAAAGCAAAGACTGACAATTCCTCCAATATTGATAATCTTGATGTGCATTGGGATAGGTTCAATACAATATTTCCAGAAATCATAAACCCCGATAAATGGCTCGATGACTGGGTGAAGCCTGGTGGGCTGTTCCGGACTCCTGCATTTCAAAACATTTATCCATTACGTGATTTTTATTGGTCGGGGAAGAATGAACTATTTGATGGTTATAGCGATGGTGCGGTTAAGTCAGAGGAAAAAAAAGTTCACATACATTCGGATTACCCCGAATATTTAGATAATCTGAAACAAAGTTTTCTTAAGAATGCCTTTGTACAACGTCATTTTGCTAATCCCGAACAGACATGGAATGATGTTGCTACCATCAACAATGATGGCTCAAAGGCCATCATTCGTAATCTTGACACTATCGCAAGTGTACTCGAAGATGCAAGAAAAAAGAAATACCTTGCACAATTGGCTAAAATAAAGTCAGAGATGTATAATGCACTTTCTGTTTATTTTGAGCCAGAAGATAAGGAGGCAAAGAATCAAAAGGTAAAACAGATAGCCAGTGATATAAGAATGTCCCTTATTTTAAGTGTTGGCGAGAGACCAGAGATATTCGGTCATATCATAGACAACCTCATGGTGCCAGTTGGTGATTTGCGAGACATTGCATATAATATTATCATCTGCCATACCGATACTCCCAAAGACTTTTCTATAATAAACTTTATACGCAAACAAGCGGACATTAATCCATCGGACAACAAGAAAACGAACATTCAAAAATTATGCGATTTCTTTGGCTGCGAAAAAGCGAGATTAGAAGAAGCGTTAAAAGAACGTGGCTGTACCATTGCAGAGGTGGTTTCGAGTGAAACGGAAACTTTGACAACTGTGGCGGATGTTGTCACCAAACACATTGTTGATTATTGGAATGCCTATATCAACAACAAGGTTAAGGTTCTTGAGCCTATGCTCCCACATTCAGATGAAGTAGTCTTTATGCTATCGGCATTACTGAAAAAGCTGGGGATGAAACGTATCCTTTCTGAACGAATAGACCGCTATTGTAAAGTGTTCAGTCTTAATGAGCAACCAAACACTATAGCTGATTATGCTTCATTGACACTCAACAACTTTGTAAGTTCTGTATGGCGCAAATATATTAACGATGAGGACGTTGACAATATTCGTGCGAAAGCAGATAAGTGTCACATTAAAGTTGATTTGAGTTCTTCAGCATGGAATGTAGTTAGAAAACCGCAACCATTATTACAAACTTTGAGCGCATTTGATGCCGCCTCCGATATAGATGCTGTTGACAAATCAACGTTAATGAAACTTCCACTTTGGGACAACTTCCAACGATGGGAGAATTTGGTAACAATTGGTCTACTATATGCAAGTGACATTTCTCATGTAGACCCAATAGCCAATGCTAAAATTAAAACAATCATTGATGCTTGTGAAACTTTATATAAAGGATAAATAAATGGCAGGACATTCATTCTTTGGAAAACAAAAACTCTGCTATACAGAGGTGTCTGATTTTACCGACTATCAAGGTATCGGTCACGACCCCATGTACAAGAGATACGACAGTGTTTTTAGTGTTGTCAAAAGGGTTATACCTATAAATCTGCAACATTTCCTTGCGACTCCTGAATATATGGATGATGAAGATCAGATTTGTTGGCATATAGAGAAATGGCAGAATCATCCCACCCGTTTGAGTGAACTGTCAGGAGCAGAGTATGACAGATATAAGGGAATACTTGATGACACCATGAAAATATACAAGTCCTCTATTATGGATTTAAGTGGAGAGGATTTGCAGATTATGGCTGGTGCTATTAAATATATCAGTGAAGATAGGGTATATTGTACAGATGACAAAGTGTATCTTGTAGCATGGGGTATGACTCCTGATGTACGTCAGCACAAGGTTGTTGGCTCCGTGATTCACGACTTTGACTACATCAAGAAATATAAGATTACATTTGAAGCTGGCGAACATGGAACGATTTCTAAACTTGACAAAACCATCAGTCGTGCCGAAGGAGCGATACTATCCAAATTGGATATTCCTACAGTGGATGTTTGTGAGGGGTGGAAATTTACAGGTTGGGCACCTTCGCCCATTGGCCAGAGAGTAAACTACAACATGACTTTTATTGCCCAATATGACGAGGTTGTTTCAGAAGCGCCTGCTGTTCCTCCAGTATCCTCTGAACCTCCCGCTCCTCTGGTTCCTCCAAGTGAAGAACCAGTGACGGAACCTGAAGATGTTTTTTATAATTGCCGTTTTGAAGCTGGTGAACATGGTTCAATCAAAGGTTCGTCTTCATTTAGAAAAGCTGCCAACACTACTTTATCAAGTGGAGAAATACCTATAGTTACACCTAACAAAGGGTACAAGTTTACAGGATGGAACATATCTCCAAACAATATTCTCGTAGATGAGGATAAAGTGTTTACTGCTGAATACGAGAAAACTTTGCCTTGGTACAAAAAATGGTGGCTATGGTTTGCTGGATTGTGGTCAGGTAAAGGTTGCTTAAAATGGTTGTTATGGTTGCTTCTTATAATATTATTGATTTGGTTGCTATCATGGCTACTAAGGGGCTGTGGTCACCACTCTCCTGTAAACGGCGTTGTTCCCATTGATACCATTACAAGGGCGGATGGTTCTCGTATTGATAATAATGGAGCAGTTCGACCAATTACTGGAAACGATGGAAAGTTGCCTGATGACAATATGGTTGTTGCTCCTGTAATGGGTGAAGGTGGTGAAGAACCACCTATTGTCGAGCAACCTGGTGTGCCCAACATCATTGCCAACCGCCTGTTTTTGTATATGGAAGATGAGAACGACAATGTAGATGCATTGGCACGTGACTTCAAACAAGCATATCCAGATGATAAATATAGCATTATTGGATATGACAAGGAAGTAAAGTTGCTTGTCATACAGATTCCTGAAAACGAACGTGACCAAATTCGTAAAACCATAAATAGTAAAATACCTAATCATAAGTTTATTGTTTTTGACGAGGAAGTATATGAACTGCATGGTCAAATCAGTAATTCGACAGAAAATGTAGGCTGGCATTTGAATGCAATACATCTTAAGCAAGGATGGGCATATACAAAAGGTAGCTCAGATATTAAAGTTGCCATTGTTGATGATGGTATTCAAGCAAGTCACCCTATGTTTAAGGGAAGAATAGTTGATGCATATAATGTCTTTACCCAAAATAATTCTCTAAGTCTTGGAGAAGGACATGGTACACATACTGCAGGATTAGCAGTAGGTTCGGCAGATTACTTTTCAAAGGGTGCTTCAGGTGTTGCTCCCAACTGTCAGATAATGCCTATACAGGTATTTGACAACAAGCAGTGTCCTTTGTCGGCTCTCATCGCAGGAGTGATGTACGCTCTTCATCATGAGGCAGATGTCGTGAATATATCCATCGGTCCTTCTTTCAAAGGTTTGAATGTGCTACCTGTTGAACAACAAGCAGAAATTGCCAAGACGCAATTCCAAAATGTGGCTTTCTTATGGGCTCGTGTTTGTAAAATTGCAGCCAAGAAGAATACGATTCTTGTGTTTGCTGCAGGTAATGATGACATTCTTACAAGTATTCCGCCAGAAAATCGTAACGCTTCTTCTATAGTCGTAACAGCAGTAGATCAAAGATTATATCCAACAGTATTTACAAATTACGGACCATGTTCAGATATTTCCGCTCCTGGCAAAGGTATCTATAGTTCATTCCCTTCCAATGATTTTCAATCATGTGATGGAACAAGTATGGCTGCACCTATAGTTACTGGAACAATCGCTTTGATGAAATCAATCAAAAAAGATATCACAGTAGCACAGGCTCGTAATGTATTATACAAGACTGGTGCAGATGTGTATGGATATATTCCACCAATGGTTTTGGTTGACAAAGCATTGGTGGCAGTGAAGAATGGAGACTTTAGCGAGCCATCTGCAAGAAAAATAATGCCAATACCCGATGGTAAAGAGGTCGATTCTTCAGCTGGTCGAGCAGCAGACGTGGGTCAAGTACCTACACCCCCCATTCCTCCCCAACAAGCTGGCGGAACGGATTATGATGCAATTCGCAGAAAAATAGCTGAGTATAAAAAGAAAATTGAACAGTTAGAAAAATTGTTACCGAATAAAAGATAAAGACAATGAACGAACAATTAAAATTTTCCTGGGGGCATATCATAGCATTTTTGGCCCTCATTGTTTTAAGTTATATTACTTTCGTGGGTGTAACCTATAAGACTGATGGAAACTTTATGAAAGCTTCTATCGCCATGATTGTAATTGATATAGTTTTGCTTGTGTTCTTCATAGGGGCACAAATGCTGAAGGCTACAACTAAAAAATTTGCAAAACGAATTTGGATAGAACGTATTTTCATCTTTGGTTCTCCTATAGTATTTCTTTTTTGTATGTTGCCATTTTATCACTTCGGAACAGTACAAAGTCAAGATGGGGAAATAGTAGGTCACTTTACGGATGCAATTAAAGCTTCAAAGCAAATGTTCTCTGACTATGACTCATACTCAAAGGAGCGTATAGCAAATTATGAGCATATGCTTGACAGGGTAATTAACAATCAAAGCATAAGACCAGGAGAATTTGCTTCATGTGGTTTTACCAAAGGTAGTGAGCAAATCCAAAAAGGGAATATGGTTAAGGCATTGCGTCTTCAGCTAATTTCCGAAAATTATGATTCTTTGAAAACAGAAGCAACAAAGTGGATTGAATCATCAAGTAATGGTGCAAGCACTTGGAATGTTTTCCTACTAGGAAATACAAAAGAAATTAAGAAAGCTATTCGTGAATGGTATATTCAACTTGAAGATTTTTCAACCCATAAGATGAATAACGAAGAGTTCAATGGTTATAATCAAGTGAACACTTTCAATGCTGTAAGTGGAAGTCTTACGTCTGTCGATGCAGGTCTTGATGGTCTCACAGATAGATTTACAGGCACGTCATTTCCGCCTATTGCATCTATCCTCAGTTCTATTGTTTTGTACTTCGCTTTGTTATTCCCTTATTTCCTTCAGGACAGACACACAAAGAGCCAATTGCGTCTCTTGGGAATGGAAAAGGGTGCATCTCGTTCGCTAAGTATGACTATAGAGCCATCTAAAACTGTCAAAAAACGTCAAGAAGTTAAAATTGATTCTTACGAAAAAGATGATGAACCGACTCCTTCGAAAGCAAAGTCTAACGACGAGGATGACGACTACGCCTCATTCACAATGTAAATAATCTCATTATGGTAACAAAATCAGATATACTTAACAATTTAAGAGAATATACCGCAGATCAGATTGTCGAAGCAATCAAGGCTGGCACGGTAACAGTATATGAGCTGAGTAAAAGTGGTAATCTTACTCCCCTAATGCGCCGACGCATTGAAGAGAGGCTTGCTGCAAAAACAACCGAGACTTCTCCATCTGCACCAGAAGTTAATCCTTCGACCGAAGAAGCGCATGTTCTTAACTTGGATGAGGATTCATCAGAGGATATTAAAATTCCTGAAGCAGTAGATACGGATGTTCATTCAGAGATAACAATACAAGAAGCTCCTATTATCACCGCAACAGCTGCTCCTACTTTTGAATTTTCCAAGCAGGAGTCGTCATCTACATCCGACACCCCCTCTAATAAGGGAATGTTTAAAAGACCATTCTCTTTTAATGGTAGAATCAGAAGAACTGAGTATTGCCTGTCATTCCTTATATATATGATATGGTACGGAGTAATCAATGCAATGATGGCAACTCCTAATCCATCTGTGGGAGCCTCCTTGTTCGTTTTAATTTCGTTCATTCCTATGATTTGGTTCTTATGGGCACAGAATGCAAAACGCTGTCATGATAGAGGAAACTCTGGCTGGTATCAATTGATACCCTTCTATTTCTTTGTCCTTATGTTTGGAGGAAGTGATGAAGGTTCTAATGAATACGGTAATAATCCAAAAGAATAAAACCATAATATAATATGCCAAGTAAATTAGCTATACTCGAGAATGTTGACATGTACACAGCTGATGAACTTGTTGGTTACATCAAGAGTGGCATTGTAACATTCGATGAGCTATGTGATGACACAGATGGCTGCTTCCCAGCTTCTGTGAGGAAAGAAGTTGAGCGTAAAATTGCGGGATCCGAACAAGAGGATTGGGCAAATGCAAGAAATTCAAGAAGTATAGAAGCCCTTGAAAAGTATTTGTCCACATATCCTGATGGTTTCCACAGAGATGAAGCTCGTTCACTTATTCGCAGTTTGCAGGAGGCTGAAGTTCATAAGGCTTCTGCTAATGCCTGGGAGTCTGTTGATAAAAACAGCATTCCAGAATTGCGTAGATTCTGTGAAGAAAATCCTGATGACATACATTGCGTAGAGGCAAAGAAACTCATAAACAAACTACGCCGTGAAGAGTTTATAGGTTTTGATGTAGACGCACTTGTCAAGCGTATCAAAAATATCCAGGCTGATAAGGCTGTCATTAATACAGACGATGAAATCTACAAAACTATTGTCGGATATTTAGATAGAGGTAAAATTAAGCACTCAGACTTAATGGCAATGCTTAAGGCTGACCATAATATATTGCGTGCATCTGTTGTAAATATGCTTCTTGATAATGGTTATCTCGATTATGATGATTTCGAGACAATCGGTATTAATGTTGCTTTCATCAGACATCTTGTCAATGGTGAAACAACTCAAGGTTTTGCTATACCGCGTAAATTAGATAAAATCAACAAACTTTCAACCGAAATCTATTTCTGGGGTATTCCTTCTTCTGGTAAGAGTTGTGCATTAGGAGCAATTCTTAGTGTTGCAGGCAATGGTCGCGTTGCAAAGAGTATGAGTCAAGACAACGACTGTCAAGGCTATGGTTACATGACTCGTTTGGCTGCTCTATTCAATTCAAATGATTGTGTAGGCACTTTGCCAGAAGGTACCTCTATCTATTCAACATACGAGATGGGATTTGACCTTGAAGATGAGAATAATGCAGTTCATCCGCTAACCTGTATTGACTTAGCAGGTGAGTTGGTTCGTTGTATGTATAAGTCTGATGCGAATGAGGATATGAGTGATGATGAAATGGATGCACTCGACACTCTTACCCGTGTCTTGATAGATAATCGTACAAAGAACCGAAAGATTCACTTCTTTGTGCTAGAATATGGTGCAGATGACCGAAAGTATGAAGGTCTTACTCAAAATGTATATCTTGATGGTGCACTTCGTTACATTGAACGAACTGGTATTTTCAAAGACGATACAGATGCAATTTATTTAATGATAACTAAAGTGGACAAGGCAAATGCTGGTAAAGGTCAACTTGCAAGCATCTTAAGAGAATATATTTCGGAAACCTATGGTGGTTTCTATAATGGTCTCGTAAAGATTTGCAGAGACTGTGAAATTAACAATGGAAATGTGGAAATAGTACCATTCTCTCTTGGTCAAGTTTGCTTCCAGGATTATTGTCTATTTGATGAAAAACCTGCTAGTAATGTAGTTCGCAAGCTACTTGAGCGTTCAAAAGGATTCAAGAATGGTAAACTTCAAAAGGGGTTAAATATATTTAAGAGATAATGAACAAGTTAGGTTTCGCAATAAAGCTCGCAAGTCAGGGTGCGGGTAATGCCATTGAATGCAATAAAGGTCAATGGATAAATAAAGTTGTAGATATTAGAGAGTATCTTAAACTCTTTAATGGTTTGCAAGGAACAGATAATATCGTGACATTTATGTCATTTGATGAGGGTGGTTGTTTCTTAACTCAACTTAGAGCAATCTCTGGTCGTGTAGGCGACTTCCTTAGTGGTTGGATTTATATACCAAATACTATAGATGTAAGCGGTGAAGATGTTATGAATACATACAATTATGTTCGTAATATCCTCTCTCAATCAAATCTTTCTGACTTAAAAGAAGACATAGAATCATTCTTCTCAAAAGAATATCCATCAAAGGAAGTAGCTGCTCAATATGTTGCTTCAAAAGGCCAATTGTATGGTGTTCGTTTTTTAGGACATTATACCCTTAAAGAAATTGTTGGAGAGCATCGCTATCAGCCTTATTATAGTGACTACAAGGCTGTATTTTTGCTCAACAAAGAGGAAGAAGTAACTATTACGAAAGAGGCTGCAAACAGCTTTAGGAACCTCACTGATAAAGATATTGTTAAAACATCTATCCTTGTACCTCCAGCAAATGCATCTTTGCAAACTCTTGGTAGAGGAACTAAGATTCACACAATAGATGGTTCTGACTTTAATCAACCTCTATTGGTCAATGTTGGTTCAAAAGTACCTTTGATCTTGTCTAGAATTGGCTTTGAAAACATGAAGTTAGAAGTAAATGTTACTTCTGAAAGACAAGACGTAGATTTATCTAACGTCAAGATAACTTGGATGAAGAAGATCTCCGCTTCTATGTTTACCGTTAGAAATCGCAAACAGGAAAAGATAGATAAAGATGTACGTATTTCAGTAAATGGTACTAATATTACCTTCCAGGAGATTCTTGTTTCTGAAGAAGACTGTCGTCAGGCACTTGTTAAGGTATCAGCACCTGATTTTGAAGTCTTCGAGCAGAGACGTAGTTTGCTAATTGACGATCTTGATATTACGCTTAGCCGAAAAGTCAAGCAAGCACAAACAGTAGTTGAGCTTTCTAACGGAAGCTATGGTGAAATGACTATCGAGTCAAAGTATCTTCCTTCAAAATATGAGTCCCCATTAAAGGGTTATTGCTTTGAGGAAGACCCACAAGGTAACAAAGTCCTTAGATTAAGTATCGGGTTTGTATGGAAGCAAAGATTATGGGGATTCTGTGCTGCTTTAATCGTAGGAATATTACTAATAGCGCTCACTGCTTTTGATGCATGGACTGATACTCACCAATTCAAGTTTGGATTACCACCATGGGAGGAAATTAGCACTACTCAGCAAGATAATTCTGATGATTCAACGTCGGTTGACAGTACTCAAAATCAAAACGAAAATCAAGGAGAATCTGAACAGAATAGTTCAGAAGATGCATCTCTTGATGCGGCTATAAAATATCTTGATAATAACTCTACTTGGACGAAGTCTGAGATGGAGAAGTTTCCTGATTTGCAAGGTTTGTTTGATGATATGAACACCTTTAATTTTAGCAAGCTCTTAAATGATTGGCAAGGCAAACTTTCAAATTCTAAACAGTTTAAGAAAGTGTTTGAATCTGCTAGCAAGACAAATCGTAATGACTGGAATCCAAAACAAGGCTCGCACAATCCAACATATAATAAATCTGATGATGAACAGATAAGGCTTACCAATTATATTAATTGGTTGGATCAAGATCAGACTCCTAAAACTTCTTCTGACAATGAACGAACTAATGGGAAAAATCATTCGGTCAAGTTAAAATCTGTACATAATAAACCAGATGCCTCTTTAGATAAGCATGGAAAAGGAAAAAGTAAAGAGACAACAAATGGAGGACTATAATTATGAATAAATCTATAAAAATCATATTGCTCGTAGTTGCCATATTACTTGCGGTTGGTGGCATAATGGCATATTATAAGACCATTGTGTCTCCTCCTGGAAAACTAAAATTTAAAAATCAATATGTCAATTCTGACAAGAAAGACATCTCTCAGGTTAAGTCCGCAAATACTGACTTAGCCTTGGACTCTTTCTATGTTGCTATTACTCATGAACTTGATTTGCAACTGGCCAACTCTTTCTTAACCAATCAAGAAAGGAATGAATTATTGGAGTTATTTGCAACGCAGTACGTTCCAACTTATGTGTCTGCATGTAATTCGAAATTTAGCAAATCTGTATGGAATGAGGGAGAATTACAGAAAATTAATACTCGTATTTCAGAATTGCAAGGTCTTGTAACTACGGAAAATAAAATCGTTATTCAGGGCGATGCGAATTATTCTCTAAATGAAGTTCACAATGTAATTGTTGTATATTATGAAGCAAAGAGGGCCGCTTCTGCTAGTGGCTATAATGGTATTCAAGCAGCAAAGAAGAAAATTGCAACAGCAAAGAAGTATGCTTCAATGTCACCTATTAATAATTGTACAGAACTCGTTTCATGTTTAAATTCCGTATCTACTCGTTTGGAACAAGCTCATTATTCTTATTTGGCTGGGCAAGTAGAAAGGCTACGTCCTTACTATAATTACAGTCAAACAGAATATGACAAAATAGCGTTAAGCATTTCCGAAAAATTTGATGAATATAAGAATAATGCAAAAAGCACGTATGGAAGAGTATCTGATATAAGTTCACTCGAAAGCCGTGCTGGAAGTTATTACTCAAATGCGGCGTTCAATAATTAATTATGAAGAAATTTAGCATTTTACTTTTTTCTGTGGTCATGTTCCCTTTAGGCATAAATGCTCATGAACAAGATACACTAAAAAACACAGTTGAAGTTGTTGCCGAGACTCCTGTTGAGGTTATTAAAGTCGACTCTCTTCAACATGAAATAGATCGTTTAAAAAGTCTAATTGTACAGTACAAGCAGTCAGAGACCTCATTAAATGGTAAGCTTTATGATTATGAGCAAACAATTAAGGTTCAGGACAAAAAGATTGAAAGGCTTAACAGTTATCTTCTTTTTGCAGACACAATTGTTGCTCGATTATCAAATGATTGTTTGCGAAAGAAGTATGACCAAAACCGAGTGAATCAGGCAACGGAAAACTTTGAGAAGATGTATTCTCCAGAATTGAAAAGCAAGTTTGGAAGATTGAAGTTCTTGCTAAATGAATATGGTAAGTTTACACAGGAACTTAATGCTATATTTATAGAGGCTAAGAACGATAAGGGATTGGGTAATCCTTTTACTGGTCAAAAACAAGCATTAACTTACATTAATAAGATAAAGAATACTCGTTATTATAGAGAAGTCTATAGTGAGAATTGGACTATTCCGTATCTCAACAACCTTATAGATAAATGCTTTGAGACTATTAAAGCCTTTAATCCAAAAGAGAGTAAAGAATTACATCTGTTAGAACTAATGAACTGATTATGAAACTTTCCCATGCAATCATTTTGATTGCACTACTGACCAGTCAATTTGCCTCTTTGGCTTTTGGTTCTGCTATAGTAAATGGTCTTTGTCAATTTGACAAATCAACTATGATAAAGGAGAAGTTGAAGAAGGGCCAGGAGTGCATCAATAATGGGAATTACTCAGGAGCAAAGAATTATCTTAATGGCGTTTTAAAGCTTGATTCAAATAATGCGAAAGCAAAAGAGCTTTTGGCTGTTTGTAATAACGAAGGAAAGCCTGTTACTTCACCAAGAAGTAATAGTTCAAGTTTGAATTCTAACAATAGTAATAGAAACAATTCATATAGTTCTGCTCTTTATGTTTCTAAAACTGAGTTATCTTTCAGTTCTTATGGTGGAACAGAGTCATTAACTGTTACTTCTGGGGCATCATGGTCAATATCTGTAAATTCTGAAAGTTGGATTAAATCAATCAATTTTCACCCAGACAAAGTCGTATTTACTGATAGCGGAACTTATTTAATATGTAAATGAGAAGTATATGAAAATCAAAGTCTCTATAATTTTATTTATATTTGGTATTTCTGGAATATCAAGTATAATGAAAACTTCTGCAAGCACTTTGTCGATGCAGCAGTTTGATAAGTCCACAATGATTAAGAAAAAACTTGCAAATGCACAAAAGTCTATTTCTAATGAGGACTATATTGCTGCACAAAACACCCTAAATAGCCTATTAAAGCTTGAGCCAAATAATGGGAAAGCGAAAGAGTTGTTAGACGAATGTGAATCTGGAATTAAGAAACAAAAGCAAAGAGTTCATCAAGCATATCTGGATGCTTGTAAGGCTGGAACTATTTCTGCATTTCAAAATTTCATATCCAAATATCCTAATAGCGAATATGTGTCTAGTGCAAAGAGCCGTATAGAGGATTATAGCCTATGGCAAAAGGCAAAAGAACAGAATACAATAACAGCTTATAATTATTATCTTTCGCAATCGTCAATTCTCGCATATAAGAATGATGCGGAAGACGCTATTACAACAATACAATCAGAAATTGAGTGGAATAATTGCAAGACAAGCAATGACGAGGATAAAATAAACTCTTTTATAAAGAATAATCCTTCGTCTAAATATGTTAATCAAGCAAAGTATCGCTTGAATATCTTAAAAGGAGAAAGATATTATGCCTCCAAGAATTATAACCAAGCATATACATATTTAAATGAAGCAGATAACTTCCAAACCCTTATAGGTGCACCAGCAACTCATTTAAAGATGATGAATGAAACTATAGAGTATGAGTCCATAATGTCCAGCTCTGATGTATCTAAAGTAAAGAGTTATTTGAATGCACTTTCTACATCTAGTCCATTTTATGTGCCAACTTCAAATAAAATTGCGCTTTTGCTTGGCTCTGCGTTGTCTATGTATTCGTCCGAATATAGTATGAATGAGGCATTGGTATATGCAAAAGATGATAATACCCGAGCAGCTGTAAAACGATACATTAGTAAAGCGAAAGCAGATAAAGCATATTATGAACGACAAAGAAAAAAAAATGCACATAAAAGGTGGTGGAGCAAAAATTTCAAAGTTGGTATTGATGCAGATTTCGGCACTAATATTAATGGAGATTCAGGAGCAGATATGTTCTATTCAACAGGTTTGTTGCTACGCTTTGGTAATGTTGATAATGTGTTTAGTTTGGTGACAGGCTTGAAATATCGTTGGTTCCGTGTCATGCCCGAATATGATGGCTATTATGATAATGGTAACATCGAATGGCAATATTTTGCCGGAGGTTTAAATGTCCCTTTAAACTTTAGATTTAATGTGGGTAAAATAGCCAATAATAGTTCTATTTATTGGGGGCTTGGTACAGAATATGGATTTAAGCTGTTTCCTGCCAAAGGCATGGATGGAATAGTCAATAATAATTATCTTTCTATTTATCCACAATTTGGTGTAATGTGGCCTCATTTTGAACTTTCATGTTATTGGAAAACTTATACTGTCAGTCCCTTTGATAAATATGCATCATCTAATTTTAATGAATATAAATGTAATAGTTTATTAGGAATGCAAATGTCTGTTTACTTTTAATGTTGACAAGAAGGATGTTGTTGGTAGTCATTATTTCCAAGATGCGAATGGAAATGTTTTTGAGGGTACTATAATCAATATTAGACAAGTCGATTTTGGAGAGCTTAAATTGGAGAACGTTAGGGCATTTGTTGTACGTAACCAAAAAGCTCCACTTCTTCTAGGTCAGTCCGTCTTAAGCAGACTTGGTAAAATCGAGATTGATAATAGTAATCATTTAATAAAAATTACTCACACCAAATAACGATTGATTTATGATTGGTCATATTGAAACAGCTTGTTTCCATTATTCTGGAGGATGTGAAATGATATTTGCTTCTAATAGAGAAGCAGAATGGATTCGTACAACACCTGACATAAGAGAATGTTATGGAAAACTTTTTGACAAAGAGTCTGGCTCATCTGTCGTAATGTTATCTCCTGCAAAAAATGGTATCATATTGACAATAAGCAAAATGATACCCAATCGGTACGGCGATAATCTTACTGCATATTTGTATATTCCTAACGCTTTGGATATTTCTGGTGAGGCATTACAAGGAATTGTATTTGACGTGATATCCTCTTTAGCTCATAACAGGAGAGATGCTGTCGGTTCGTGCCTGAGTTCTATTTCAAATTCTGAGTATGAACAACTGTCTCCGGTGGATTTTGAACAGGCAACAACCAACAGTTATCATTTCTAAAATGGCTCTTTATAGAACAGGATATAACATATTGGAATCGAAGCGGAGGAGCTATGCTATATAATGGGCTGTGTAAGATTTGGGATTAAAATGGCAAATCCTGTCCATATTCTACAAGAGGTTCATTAAGAGGCTGAATCTCTTTGCCCTCAAATAGTTGTGCTTGCTTTTGAAGTTTCTCCAAAAACAAAGTACGTTTTGAGATGTCGTTGATTTCCTCTCGACGGGCTTTACTCATTTCCAAGAACTCTTCGTTTTGGTATTCGAAAAATTCTTTGCAAGTTGAATTACGCCATCATTATCAAGAACGTCGGTTAATCTCCGCTTACCATCCGGGGCGGATAGTTTCAACTGGTTAGTGACACTAACCAGTTCGTTGTTTTCTTTCTTTAGCTTGGTTTTCAGATACTTCCAATAGTTCCTGTTCTTCTGGTAGTCATCTTGGCCATTCAATACCCCGACAATATCAAGCACGGAAAACCACCATTTGGAATTATCTTCATCCCAAACCGCCCGCACCTCACGGTCATTATAGAATCTGATGGATATTTTGCTCATATGTTTATAAATAAGGTCTTCTTAAATCATTTAAATCGTAGTGAATCAACGACCTGCGACCCTATTGCCGTTTTCCGCACATAGCCTTTTTCACGCTTTTGTGTCGAAGAGACGGATTCTTATTTTTAACGGTTTACGTAGGTGTAGGCCGACCCTACGAGCAACGCTCCGCCAATGATGTTGCCTATGGTTGCAGGCAGCAGGTTGGCAATGAAGAATTGGTGCAGGGTCACGTTGGCGCCCTCAAGCATTCCTATCGGAATGAAGAACATATTGGCGATGGAGTGTTCGTAGCCAAGTGCCACAAACGCCATCACGGGCAGCCAGCAGCCTGCCATCTTGGCGAACATTGTCTTTGCAGAGGCGGCGAGCCACACGGCAAGGCAGACAAACCAGTTGGCTCCGATGCCTTTGAGCAGCACGACGTGCCACGGCATCGCAACTTTCGCTTCGGCGATGCGTTGCACAGCGCCGTGGTAAGGTTCTGCGGCGGTAAGTCCGACGGCATACACGAAAAGCAGCGTGAAGAGCAGCGCGCCCATAAAATTGCCGAGATAGACGGCAACCCAGTTGCGCACTGCCGCCCATGGCGATATTTTGCCTTGCAGGGCGGCAGGCATCAGGACGGCGTTGTTGCCGGTGAAGAGCTCTGCGCCGAGAATCACCACAAGGATAAGTCCGATGGGAAACGCCGCGCCGCTGAGCAGACGCTGCAGCGACGGGTTGCCCGCTGTAAGTTCGGGAAATCCGAAGCCTGCCACCACCGACAGCACTCCGCCGATGGCTATGTAGGCGCCTGCCATCATCGACAGCAGCATCAGTTTGCCGCCGCGCAGCTGCGCTTTGGCTATGCCCACGTTTACAAAGTTGTCTATGACGTTTTTAGGTGTATTCATAAATCTATTGTTTAGGTTCGGTCCAGTCGCCGTTGGCTTTTATAAGGTCGATCAGATGCGTGAGCGCGACGTCCTGGGGCACGTTGCGTTCAACGCACTCCTTGCCCTTGTAGAGGCTCACTTTTCCCACGGCGGCGCCCACATATCCGTAGTCGGCGTCGGCCATCTCACCCGGACCGTTGACAATGCATCCCATAATGCCTATTTTCAAGCCTTTAAGATGCGAAGTGGCAGCTTTTATCTCCTTTACGGCGTGTTGCAGGTCGTAGAGGGTGCGGCCGCAGCTCGGACATGAGATGTATTCTGTTTTTGTGGTGCGTCGTCGTGCCGCCTGGAGGATGCCGAACGAGTATGCCACGGCATCGGCGTTGTTGGGCAGGTTGGGCGCGTCAAGCACGATTCCGTCTACGAGGCCGTTGAGCAGAAGCGCGCCGAAGTCGGCTCCGGCTTTTACCTGCACGTCTTCCTCGTTGGCGTTGTCATAACTCATGCGCACCACGACGGGGGCTTTGCAGCCGTTGTCCCACAGACGGTGGATGAATGCCTCGATTTCGCCCACGGGGTTGGCGTGGTGGCTTGTGAGGAGCAGCACGTCGTCATCGCTGAAGCCTTCGGACTTGTCGGAGGCATCGACCGCTTTCCAGTTCACGTCGGAGAGGAAGAAATCGGGTTTCGTCGCGATTGCCGCCACGTCGGTTGGACTCAATGCGGTGGCTACTACCGGCACGTTTTGCCCGCCGATGCTTCCCACGGCGTTTGTGGGACGGCGTTCGGGAGCGATGAGGTTGTAGGCCTTGGCGAAGCATCCGTTGATCGGGGCGTGGCCTTCGCGGGCGGTGATGTAGTCAACCAGTTTGCGCGCCACGGGGATTTCAAGTTCCGGCTCCTCGCTCAGCGACACGCGCACAGTGTCGCCGATGCCTTCGGCGAGCAGTGTGCCGATGCCCACAGCCGACTTTATGCGGCCGTCCTCGCCGTCGCCAGCCTCGGTCACACCGAGATGCAGCGGATAGTGCATGTCCTCGCGGTCCATCTCCGCCACGAGACGGCGCACGGTCTCAACCATGATCACCGTGTTGGAAGCCTTGATGGAGATTGCCACATCGTTGAAATTCTCCTCGCGGAATATCCGCAGATACTCCATTGCCGACTCAACCATTCCGGCAGGGGTGTCGCCGTAGCGGCTCATGATGCGGTCTGACAACGACCCGTGGTTCACGCCGAGGCGCACTGCCGTGTGGTGCTCGCGGCAGATGGCGATAAAAGGGACCACGGCACGGCGTATCTTCTCAAGTTCCGCGGCATACTCCTCGTCGGTATACTCCAATTTCTTGAACGTGCGCGCGGCATCGACAAAGTTGCCTGGATTGATGCGCACCTTGTCGGTCGTGGCGGCTGCCTCGAATGCGGCTTTGGGGTTGAAATGGATGTCGGCGACAAGCGGCTTGGTGTAGCCTGCGGTATGGAGGGCGGCGCGGATTTCACCGATATTGTGCGCCTCGCGCACTCCTTGTGCGGTCAGGCGCACATAGTCGGCGCCTGCGTCGAAGATGCGGCGGCATTGCGCCACGCTGGCGTCGGTGTCGAGCGTCGAGGTCGATGTCATCGACTGTATCCGTATCGGATTGTCGCCTCCAAGCGGCACGTTGCCTATCTGCACTGTCGAGGAGTGACGGCGGCGGTAGTTGAAGTCGTTCATAGCTGGGAGATGCTTAGTTTGTCTTGAACTTATACGAAATGCGGGCAAGGTCTTCGTTGGCTTTCACGATTTTCTTTGCAAGGCCTTGTTTGTATTCCGCAAAACGCGCGGCGATGCGCTCGTCGGTGAGTGATAGCATCTGCACGGCAAGAATAGCGGCGTTGAGACCGGCGTTGATGCCCACGGTTGCCACTGGGATGCCCGGAGGCATCTGCACGATTGCGAGCAGGGCGTCCATACCCTCGAGCGTGGACTTGATGGGGACACCGATCACAGGCACTGTGGTCTGGGCGGCGATAACGCCAGGCAGGTGCGCGGCCATGCCCGCTGCGGCGATAATCACTTTCAGCCCGCGCTTGCTGGCGTTGTTGGCGAAGTCGGTCACTTCCTGCGGTGTGCGGTGCGCTGAAAGGGCGTTGATTTCAAAGGGAATTTCAAATTCATCAAGTAGTTTGGCGGCTTTCTCGAGCACTGGCATGTCCGATGTGCTGCCCATAATGATGCTTACGATAGGATTCATATATGTTCTTGTTTGCTAATTCTGTTGCAAACTTACACAAAAACTTTGAAAAAGGCGAGGTTATTCAATAGAAAGGTGCGGAAGGCGCAAAATGTCTATTTTTTTATGCAAAGACGGATGATTGTGCAGAAAAAAGCGATTTGTGGTAATATTTTTTCAGAAAATTTCGCAAAAAATTGGCAACTTGATAGCAAATTTCTATATTTGCACATCTGAAAAAAGAAGTAATAGGAATTATTTATTTCTTTAAATATATTTTTATGAGAAAGTTTACTTATTTATTAACAATGTTGGCTCTCGCTTTAGGTTTTTCTGTTGCGAGAGCCGACGTGGTGACTCCTTATGCCTATGATTTCTCAGGTTTGGGGTCGGGAAAATTGGTGTCGTCGTTTGCCCCTCCGGGTTGGGCGCACTATGTTGACAGGTTTCAAGCCGACTCTTGGAGCACGCCTTCGTTTGTCGAGTACTTCGCTCAGGAAACGGGCGGTTATGGCGATGACGGCGCATGCTTGAAGGTCGGCTCTCAAACTCTTTATGATTCTTGGGGTGAGAGTTCGCAGACAATGACCGACATGATTGTGACTCCGGCAATCACCGGAGATGCAAGCATTTATGTGAAGCAGAGCGCTGCTGAAGGTTCGGTGTCATTCTACACCTGCACAGTTGCCTCCGACGGCACTGTGACTAAGGGTGACAAGTATGAGGTGACTGTCCCTGCTCTCAGCACCGACGCTTGGACAAAGGTGGAGCTTCCTAATGTTGCGGCAGGCACCCGCCTGGGCATCTGTGGCGACCAAGTGCTTCTCGACGAGTTCTCGGCAGCGAGTGCCGATGTCGTTCTTAAAAGGGAAATGACAATCCTTTCGTCGCCTACAATGATTTCTTCGGGCGACCTTTGTGCTGACGCCGACGGAAATGTTCAGGTGCAATTCAAAGCCAAAATCAAAAACTCTGGTGAAGTTCCCTTGGCTGTAGGCGATGAAGGCTACACAGTGTCTTTGTATGACAACTCTGACGGTGTCGCAGTAGGCGAACCGGTGCCGGTTTCGTTCCCTCTTGCCGTTGGCGAGTCGCAATATCTTGAGGGTACAGTAACTATGGCTGTTACGAAAAACTACCGTCATGGCTTCCATTTGAAAGAAAATATTTCGGGCGTAACGACTTATTTAGGTTGGATAGAGGTGTTCCCTCACGCTCCTGTGTTTACTTTGGAGGACAACTTGTCGCACGATGTGGAGAACGGCTCTACTGTCGATTTCCAGGTGATGCAGGCAAGCACCAGCAAGGTGCTCGTTATAAGCAATGCCAAGGGCGGCGCTCCGCTGACAATCAACAGCGTAAGCGTTCCTGAAGGATTCTCATATAAAATCAGCGCTACGGAAAATGGCGAGGCTGCAACATTCCCTTATGAAGTGGCAGCCCTCGGAAAGGCTTATCTCACCGTGACTATGGATGCGTCTGTGGTTGGCAAGCGTTCTGGCAATATTGTCATCACTCCTGCCGACGGTCAGGGCGAGGTATACACTTTGGCTGTGACTGGTGAGATTGTTGACCCGTCGAAGGTTTACATCAACTTCAACGACCAGAAATTCCCTGCTGGCACTTACATTGAATTGTCTTCTGGACAGAAGAGGTGGAAGGTGTCTAACTTCTCTTATGGCGAGAACGGATATGCCGCTACAAGCGACGAGGTGGAATTGTCAAAATTCGTGCTTCCGAAAATCCGCTTGGCTGAAGGCGAGCACATGACTTTCGACGCCAACAAGCGCAATGCAACATCGAAGCTCAATGTCTACTATTCTGCAGACCGCAAGAATTGGACTCAGGTGAAAAACATCACTATCGACAATTCCGACGATGCAAACTGCTTCGCTATGGGAACATATCCTAGCGGATACTACGACAACTTCATGTACAAGACGTTCACTCTCGACAACATTCCAGCCGGCGACTGGTATATCGCTTTCGAGGCTGGTTATGCTCGCGTGGACAACATTATCGGTGGTTCATACCTCGATACTCCTGACTACGAGGCTGAACTTGGCAATGTGAAGATTCCGGAAACAGCAACTGTCAACCATGCTTCGACTGTTTCGTTCGACGTCGCTTCTTTCGGTAAGAAAGACATCGAGGAAGGTGTTTGCACTGCAAAATTCTATATCGGTGAGGACTTGATTGCCGAGAAGGCTCTCCCGGCTATCGCTTCGGGCGAATATGCAAGTGTTGAATTCCAGTTCACTCCGCGCAAGAATGGCGAGTTCGCTGCCAAATTGGTTGTCGACGGCGGTGTTCAGATTGAAAGAACTGCAACAATCACTGTTGCCGCTGAGGAAGTGGTAGGCGAGGCTGTTGTCGGCAACTGCACTACAACTGCAAACGACATTCCTTTGCAACTCAACTACTACAACTCGCAGTCGGAAATCATCTATCCTGCCGACATGCTCAACATTCCTGCAGGAACTGAGCTCAAGAGCATCACGTTCCTTGGTTATAAGAACGCTTATAGCAACAAGGAAATCACTTCTAATTTGAAGATCTGGATGGAGAACACTGATGCTACTTCTCCGAAACAAGATGAATGGTATCAGTCGGAGTCGATGACTCAGGTTTATGCCGACACTTATGCTGTAGCGGCTGTCATTGGCAGCAGCAGCGACCATCAGCCTATCATCAAGGTGACGTTCAACACTCCGTTTACCTACACTGGCGGCAACTTGCGCGTGACGGTTATGTCGTCGGCAGAGCAGTATTCAACAACCAACTTCGAGGTTGACGGCGACCATGCCGCTCTTGCGGCTATCCGCTACGCCGATGGTACGCTTACTGGCAAAATGACATTAAAACCGCTCCCTGTAACGATGTTCGGTTTCGACAAGGAGGCTTCGGTGTTCAGCGGTGTGGTTACTTCTGCAGCCGACAATGCTGTTGTTGAAGGCGCCGAGGTGAAACTCGTGAGCGACAATGTTGAATATTCAGGCACTACTGATGCTGAAGGTAAGTTCAACTTCATCGTGGTTCAAGACGGTCTCGAATATAATCTGACTGTTTCTAAGGAAGGATTCTTCGCTGATCGCGAGAAAGTGAATATGGGAGGAACTTCTTTTGTTAAGAATGTTGCTTTGAATGTGGCTCAGGGCTTCAACGTGCTGAGCGCGGACATCCCTGAAAACGCTGAGGTAAACAGTGCCTACAAGGTTGTGGCTCGTGTTGAGAACGGCGAAGCGAAAGAGGCTGGCTCTTATAGAGCAGAATTGTGGATGAACGACGGTATCGTTGCCACTGCCGAGACTCCGGCTCTTGAGGCAAGCAAGGAATACGACTTCGAATTCTCTGTAATCCCTCACGCTGTCGGCGCTACCGAGACTTTTGTCAAGTTTACGGCTGAAACTGGCACTGCGGCGAGCGAAACAGTAAATGTGACTGTAAACAAGGAGAAGGGCGACGCTGAGGTAATTGTAGGAACTCCTACGGAAACGGCTACTGCCGGTCCTGCCGACTTCTTCTACAAGTATTCAAAGACAGAGATTATCTATCCGAAATCGCTCATCAATCTGCCTGCAGGTACGAAAATCAACGAAATCCAGTTCTTCGGAACGCACTCTTCCAAGAACATCACATTCTCTGTAGATGCTTGGATTGGCAATGTGGCTGAGGGCACTGCTCTCATGGGCGAAAGCACAGAAGGCTTGACTCAGGTTGCCGACAAGATGACGGTTGACCACAGTGAGGCTGTCACAGCAGAAAACATCAAGAGTGTTGTTACTTTGACATTCCCTGATGGCTTTGTTTATGACGGTGGCGACATCCGCCTCTTCTTGACTTCTGCCGGAACTGCATACAACAGCACATCGTTCGAGGTGGACAAAAATGTAAAGGGTCAGGCTCAACAGGCTAAGAAGGATGATGAGACTCAAATGGCAACGGCGTCATTCAGCGATATCAGCCTTCCTGTGGCTCACTTCGTTGTCAGCCCGTACAAGACGCTGAGCGGTGCGGTTAAGAACGAGAAGG
>OGES01000902.1_pt1 | contig 26413 bp, 25 predicted proteins | sample 1570711 | NCBI WGS metagenome assembly OGES01 (sample SAMEA2582133, study PRJEB24529) | metagenome | biome: Human gut stool | place: China | collected 2011 | reverse complement strand
GTAATCCAGACGAATAAGAGCCTGGGTCAATGTGACCAATAGAACGCTCACCTACATAAGAGGCACGTCCTTTGGTAGCAACAACATCCTTCGTTGAAAGAACTGCTTGATCGATGACTTCATTCGTTAATTGATCTCGTTTAACTGCTTCAATAACTGGGCGCCAGACATCAACCATGGTTTTTTCGCCAACTTGAGCATGGCCTCGTTTTTCAATCATATCAGCACCTGCCCCAAGGACACCTGCTAAATCTTGACCAGCCTGTTCAGCCTTCATCATCCCCATAAAGGCAGAACCATAGAGCGGACCAGAAGCCCCACCAACCTTGCTTATCAAGGCCATTGATACCGTCTTCAGAACATCTGCCGCACTTTGAGGGTCTGATGCGTTAATAGATTCAACGGCTGCTGCCATGCCACGCGCCAAGTTAGCCCCGTGATCGCCATCACCAATTGGACCATCTAATTCAGAGAGATAGTCTCTCTCCTCTTGTACTTTTTGGTTAAAAAGAGTCATCCATTTTACTGCAACTGTTTTATCCATAATATACCCGATTTCTAGTTTTTGTCATTCTTACCATGCGATAGTCTTAACAGGACTCTCCAGAGCCTCAAGCCAAGCCTCATCTTCAATATTCATGAGCGTCAATGAAAGACCTGCCATGTCGATAGAAGTCATGTAGTTTCCTAGTTTTCTATAGGCCACTTCTAGCCCCGCATCTCTAAGAAGGCCTGCTACATCATTAGCAAAGACATACTGCTCCATGAGTGGCGTTGCTCCCATACCATTGATGAGAAGAGCATAGCGATCACCAGACTTAGCATCAAAGGCTTCAAGGAGTTTTCCAGTCAATTCTTCAGCTAAGAGCCGAGAAGGTTGCATAGACTCCTTACGATAACCTGGCTCACCGTGGATACCAATACCATATTCGATTTCATCCTCAGCTAGGACAAAACCAGGCTTCCCAACCTCAGGAACCGTCGCCCCGCTAAGGGCCAAACCAATGGTGTGGATATTAGGAACAATCTTGTCAGCCAGGACTTTAATATCTGTAAGAGACTTACCTTCACGAGCCGCATGACCTAGGATTTTATGTACGAAAATAGTACCTGCAACCCCACGACGGCCTTGGGTATAGAGGCTATTTTCCACAGCGATATCGTCGTCCACAACGACACTAGCAACCTCGATACCTTCCATCTCAGCCAATTCTTGAGCCATCTCAAAATTCATGATGTCTCCTGAATAATTTTTAACAACCATGAAGACACCGGCTCCCTGGTCCGCTTCCTTAATAGCTTCCAAAATTTGATCAGGCGTTGGCGACGTGAATACTGCACCTGCAATTGCAGCTGAAAGCATACCATCACCCACAAAACCCGCGTGGGCTGGCTCATGACCACTTCCACCACCAGAAATGATACCTACCTGACCACTGACCTTCTCATTTCTTACAATAATATCAAAACCTTCAACTCGATGAACCAGATCATTGTGAACATAAGCCAAACCATCTAACATCTCAGTAACGACATTTTCAGGTTTATTGATAATTTTTTTCATGGCATTTTCTCCTTTTCAAAGGGATATTCTATTTGCACTTCAATTTACTTCCATCTCAAATCAAACCTTCCTTTAAATACAGGTTTTCAATCATTTTAGAAGAGAAAAAGCAAGTTGTGTAAACGCATACATTTTATAATTTAATTGTAGCACTTGCCTCCAGCCATGACAAGTTAAAAAGGAAAACCGTCGTTTTTCTAAAATATATTATTAAGTAGAAGAAAAAATATCATAAAAAGACGCATTTTAGCCACCAAAGTCATTGAAAAACGGCTTATCAACGCTTATAATGAAATGGCTACTAAAGCGATAAGGAGCGGTTAGATGACTATCGATTTTCCAAATGAAACAGAGACGCAAAACGAATTGGATGCCGTCCTTCAGGCAGGACGAGTACTTATGGAGAGCGGTGCCGAGATTTATCGTATCGAGGACACCATGGGTCATATGGCCAAGTCTCTTGGTATCAGAGACTTCTCCACTTATGTGGTCAATCGAGGAGTTATGATTTCCGGACTCAACCGCTCAGGCCTTAAGGAGTCTCGTGTTCTAGCTACCTCAGCCCCTTCTATTCATCTAGGAAAACTAGAGGAGGTTAACCGCCTGTCTCGTGAACTTGCAGAACAGCCAAATCAGCCTGTCTCTAGCATTTTCCGAAAGCTGAAAACCATTGAGCAGAAGACTTTCTATCGTCCTTTAGAAGATATTATAGCCTGTGTCATTGGTGCTGGGAGCTTCTCGCTAGCTCTTGGAAGTAACTGGATTGATGGGACTGCTGCGGCTATATCGGGACTTTTTGTGGGGATTGGTATGCAGCTCTTTTCCCGTTTTATTCACACCAGTTTCTTACAGATTATCCTCTCTAGTGCCATTGCCGCTTTATCAGCTAATATTCTCTATTATCTGGGTATCGGGCAACATCGTAGCGTTATCATCCTAGGAACCCTGATGATTTTGATTCCTGGGGCCTACTTTGTTAATGCTATCCGTGAATTCACCCAAAATAACTACTATAGTGGGCTGGCTCTGATGATGTCAGGAATCTCCACTTGTCTGTCTATCTCTGTCGGTGTCCTTGCCATGATTTCTCTTCTCCCCTTTGCGGAACAATTATCAGGCATGTTCACAACACCGTCCACCTCATGGCAGGAGGTCTTGATTCAGACTGTCATGGCAGGACTAGGAACAGCAGCCTTCTCCGTGCTATACCGAGTGCCTAAGAAATACTTCTTAGACCTTGGAACACTGGGAGCAACCTCATGGCTCCTCTACCTCTTGATTTGGAATAATACCCATCACGAAGTTTTAGCCATCCTCTTTCCTGCCTTACTAGTCACTTTTACCTCACGTTTCTTGGCCCACTACCGTAGATGTCCAGCTACCGTCTTCCTAGCCTCAAGCATGTTCCCACTCATTCCAGGAATGAGCTTCTACCGTGCCATCTACTTCCTATTGATTGGAAATGCAGACCTAGGCCTCAACTTCCTACGAGCTTGTTTCCTAGCCTCATTTACCATCGCCATCGCAGTCAGTTTGACACAACAAATCCCTAGCCATTATTTTGTACTAGGGAAGAAAAAATAAATTGTTGAAATCCATTGGTTTCGTATACCAGTGGATTTTTTGATACCTCAATTAAGTAATCAATAGCAAAAAACAGAATACAACTTAGTCGGTTCAATTCAGTTGATCTTTTTTGTCATTTTAATTATTAATCATCACAAACAGATAAATCATCTAAAAGACATGGCGATTGATGACAATCCTCTTGCTAGATTAATGTTGCGTTCTGATTCATCTTGGAATTCTGCGAGAGTCTTACTCAATTCACTCACTCCATAACTTAGTGAAATTCCTTTAGAAAGATTCTCGACTGCTAGAACTTGAATAGCTCTGCGTAACTCTGCAAGAAGTTCACTACTATCCTTCTTTCCAACTTCAATTTCATTTTTAAACGTTACGAGTAACTTTCTCTCATTTTCAGTTGTTTCTGGATTCAAAATAAGATTATAGATATTGTTTAAGATATCCGTAATTTGCATGTTATTGCTTTTTGTCATCTGGAACACTCCCTAAATAGGTCCTGCTCTTCTCAAGGTAAACATTTGATTTATACTATCATCGAATTCGGAAAGAAATGCTATCTTGGTAAGCACACCTATATTCTTTATTTGAAAAAGATTCTACGCTTATCATAGACTACTGTCAATACTATGTCGAAAAAAATCTAAATAGAAGCACAGTCAAAACCACCCGTGAGAACGGGTGGCTTGCTCTTCGGCTGAAAGCCTCTGCTACCGGCCGAGGCCTAAAGGCCTACCGAATGGTTTCCCTTCAGCACCATCTTGACTAGCTGCCCCGTCTAGTGGGAATCTTTAGGATTACTTTCTTTGATTCTTCTCACCTGTAGGCGTATCATACTCCTCAAATAGACATAGCTGATCTGCTATCACGTCTTCTTGTAATTGATTAGAAATATATTCTTCAATTCGCTTCTGATTTCGCCCAACCGTATCAACATAAAACCCTCGACACCAAAATTTGCGATTCCCATATTTATACTTTAAATTAGCGTGTCGGTCAAATACCATTAAGCTACTATCACCCTTTAAATATCCAATAAATGAAGAAATACCTAATTTAAATGGTATACTCACCAACATGTGAATATGATCTGAGCAAGCTGCTGCTTCATGAATTTCAACGCCTTTTCTTTCACATATTAACCGTAAAATTTGACCAATACTTGCTTTGTATTTCCCATAAATTATCTGACGTCGATATTTGGGTGCGAACACAATATGATACTTACAATTCCATGTAGTATGTGCTAAACTATTATTATCCTGTCTCATCAGGGGTCCTCCTTTTGTATATTAGTTAGTGGTCGGGAAACCTTATCTAATATAACACTTTAGGGGGACTTTTTTGATACATCGCTAAAAGCTTTTCGGAACCACTAGCATAGCTAGTGGTTTTCGTGACACAAAAAAAACTCTGAAGACAATGCTTCAGAGTTTTGGTTATTGATTAAAGGTAGAGAGCTTTGAACAAGTATACTGCCAAAAGTCCTGCAAGGATTGGCGCTACAACTGGAACCCAAGCATACCACCATTTAGAATCACCTTTATGCTCACCAAGAACTGATGTTGGCAAGATGTGGTGAAGAAGACGTGGCATCAAGTCACGAGCTGGGTTAAGGGCTGGTCCAGTAGGTCCACCGAATGAAAGAACCAAAGCAGCAACCAAGAAACCAACACCGATGTGAGCTACAGCGAGAGATCCATTCGCCATTTGGCCTGTTACAGCTGCTTTATCGTATCCATATTGAACCGCTTGTGAAACCAATTTGTGACCAAAGTAATTATTCGTCAAGGCAAGGGCACCAAAGAAGAGAAGGAATGAACCTGCAAACTCATTGGCAAAACCGTTAGCCCATGCACGATTACGATTTTCTGGAGTATCATCATGATCGTCAACTGCTGAGAACGTTGAGAAGGTACCAAGAATATTGTTAGGGTTCTCAGTTTGTAAATAGTAAGGTTGGTGAACCCAAACCACAATAGCTTGACCTAGGAAGGCACCGAGAAGTTGTGCAACAAGGTATCCAGGAACGCCTACCCATGAGAACAATCCAGATGCAGCAAGTCCAAGTGTGAATGCAGGGTTGATGTGGTTACCAGAAACATCACCAAACATAAGAGCTGGCATCATAACACCAAAACCATAACCAAAGGCGATTACAATCCAACCAGATTTGTTACCTTTTGTTCCCTTAAGCTCAACGTTGGCAACAGCACCATTACCAAGTGCTACAAGAAAAGCAGTCGCGATCAACTCAGTGAGGTATTTCAAAAGCCATTCACTGGTGAACGCTTCTTTTAGAAAATCATTCATTTGTCTCTTTATTTCCTTTCGATTTTACAATAATTTAGACATCTATCATTTTATCAAGTATAATGTCTGATGTAAAGATATTTCTGGAATGTTTACGTATTATTTTTGAGGTTTTTGAATATGAAATTTAACCAGTTTAGTTACATCCCTGTTAGTCCTGAAATTGCTTGTCAAGAGCTCCGTTCTTTGGGGTTTGAAGTTTCTCTAGATGCTAGTGCCAAAGCCAATTTTGAATCATTTGTTCGCAAGCACTTCCTTTTCTTTGAAGATACTGATTTGGCTTTGAAAAATTGGATTTCCGATCCAGAGACAGACCTCCTGGCCTTTTTCCAATCAGATCGTCCTTTAACTGCTGAAGTCTTTGGCTTGGTAGCCCTTCAACTGCTAGGATTTGTCCCTAACGTGGACTTTACCGACAGTGTTGCTTTCCTTGAGAAAATGGCCTTCCCAATCACCTTTGATGGTAGCCTTAATAACCTCCACAAGTTGTTAGCGACACGCACACAATCTGGCAATACCTTAATTGATCAGTTAGTAGCCCAAGATTTAATCCCAATAAGTAATGACTACGTCTTCTTTAATGGTAAGAGCTTGGCCACATTTGACACCAATCAACTTCACCGTGAAGTGGTTTATGTCGAGACTCCTGTAGATACCGATAAGGATGGACAGTTAGACTTGGTCAAGGTAACCATCTTACGTCCTAATGTGGACTTCCCGGTTCCAGCCATGATGACCGCAAGTCCTTATCAACAAGGGACTAATGAACCTGCCTCTGATAAACTCACCCACAAGATGGAGGGAGACTTGCTCGTCAAAGCAGCAGGTGAAATCTCCCTTAGCCAACCAAAAATCAAAACACCAGAGGCAGACCTTACGCCTATCAATCCTGTCACGAAGTCTCAGGAGCGTTTTGCTCACACTGATACCTATACACTTAACGATTACATGTTGGCTCGTGGTGTGGCTTCTATCTATGTATCTGGTGTCGGTACTTTCAACTCGGAAGGTTTCATGACCTCTGGAGACTATCAACAAGTTCTGGCCTATAAAGCTGTCATTGACTGGCTCAATGATCGTGCACGCGCCTTTACTAGCCATAGTAGACAGCATACAATCACTGCTGATTGGGCTTCTGGTAAGGTGACTACTACTGGACTTTCATATTTGGGTACCATGTCCAACGCCCTTGCTACAACTGGTGTTAACGGTTTGGAGATGGTTATTGCTGAAGCGGGTATTTCTTCTTGGTACGACTATTATCGTGAAAATGGACTCCTCGTTAGTCCTGGAGGCTACCCTGGTGAGGATCTCGATACCTTGACTGAATTCACTTATTCTCGTGCCCTATTAGCTGGAGAATACCTACGCCACCAAAAAGACTACGAGGCCTACCTCAAGGAGCTAAGCACAGCTATTGATCGTAAGCATGGGGACTATAGCCAGTTCTGGCATGACCGCAACTATGTGCAATTCGCAGATCGTGTCAAAACAACTGTAGTCTTTACACACGGTAGCCAGGATTGGAATGTCAAGCCGATTAATGTCTATCAAATGTTCAGAGCCCTTCCTGACTCTCTTGAAAAACACCTCTTCTTCCACAATGGTGCCCACGTTTACATGAATGCTTGGCAGTCTATCGACTTCCGAGAAAGCATGAACGCCTTGATTTGTCAGAAACTCCTTGGTTTGAATAACGGCTACACACTGCCTACTGTTATCTGGCAAAACAACCAGTCTGAACAGACCTGGGAAATTCTCGATAACTTTGGTCATGATAATGGTAAATACATTCAGCTTGGTGAGGATGAAACTAGTATCGCTAACCATTATGAAGAGGAAATCTTTTCCAAATACGGTAAGGCTTATCAAAGCTTTAAGGACGATCTCTTTGTGGATAAAGCCAATGCCATCACTCTAGACTTTGAACTGGACCAAGACATCCAAATCAATGGTCGTATCCACCTAGAACTCAAGGTCAAGTCTAGCACAAACCGTGGTCTCATTTCGGCTCAGGTTCTGGAAATGGGAGATAAAAAATACCTAGCTCCAATACCTGAATTAAAACGCATGAATTTAGATAACGGCCGTCTCTTCAAGGAGGAAGCCTTACGTGAATTGCCATTCAAGCAGGCAAAATACCGTGTCATTACCAAAGGTCACCTTAACCTGCAAAATCGCAAGAACCTCCTTAACATTGAGAATGTCACTCCAAATGAATGGATGACTATCGGTTTGGATTTGCAACCAACCATCTACAAACTCAACAAGGGCGACAAACTCCGACTCGTTCTCTATACCACAGACTTTGAACACACCATTCGTGACAATAGTGACTATGAATTGACTGTGGACCTAAGCCAAAGTCAGATGACATTGCCTTATTAGTATTTATCACAAAAATTCCCATGAGATGATGACTCCCATGGGAATTTTTTTATTGTGTAGAAATAAACAAGATTTAGGTTTCAATTGTTACTATTGATTTTAATATCATTTAAACAAATGATATAGCCAAGACAACGGACAGATAGGATAACTTGGAAGATAAATATCATTTATCTTCTAGATTTCCTACAGAATAATCAAGCAGATTTGTTTAGTGTTTAAAATATTTTTTGACTTGAAGGTAAGCTAGAAAGTCACAGAGAATTAACAAAAGAATTAATACGGCCAACATTATGCGGTCTGTGGTATCACTGAATGTTAGTAATGTGTAAAATTCTACACAAAGCACTAGAAATGTGATGACAAGAAAGACAATGAAGGACTGCCGTATTGTTAACAGATTTACTGAATCTGGACGCTTCTTAAGCATACGGTAGAGCAGTCCATTAACAAAAATGACTACAAAAGCTAACACTCCGACTGTTAGCCAAGTCACTGGCGAGGTCTTGCTTTTGTAGAGAGAAATACTGATACTTATAAGGAAAACTGCCAAGGCAGCAGTGACGACCCTAGAAAATCGCAATACTCTCGAACTTATATTCTTCATCTTCATGATAAAACACTTATGCTATGAATGAATAACCGCTATCAGTCCTGTAGACTGAATAAGCTATTACATTTAACGCTATTCCTTTCTTTATTTTATTATACTGCTGTAAGATCTAAAGTAAGCCCTTAGCGATTAAATTCTACTGGAGATGTAATACAGTAGCGTCATTAGTAGTGATACCTTAAATAAACGAATATACATATCTTTGTCTTTTCTATTACAAAGAAAAGCAATCAAATATAATACAATCTTCGCTATCATTAGCAAGAATAATTTTACTTCGGGAACATCAAAAATAAGCATTTGCAAGCACCTCACGTTCAAAGGGGCAAAAGGTTACTTTCTAAACTGTGCCCATTTTTTAAAAAGCAGACTATAAAGAAGCAAGGTTAGCCCCAACAAGTTAATGGTATGGTGGACTGCATCCAAACTTCTAAATAGATTAGCGAGGCCCATTCCTATGAGAATGGTAGCCAGTAAATACGGTTTTGAGTTTTTGAACATACTTTTCTCCTTAAAGTGTTTTTAGCGTTCTGTGCACAAGCTATGAGTTTATTATAGGCTGGAAGCCGACAAAAAAGTAGTGACATGGATGTCACTACTTGTCTGACCTTATGTCCTTGATAATCGTACACATAAGAAAGAGGAAAAGACATAACCCAATAAAATTTAGGCGTTGAAGTCCAAAACTCAGTTTTTCTCCCAAGTTATGTAAGGCAACAAGGATGAAGCCCATAGACATCATTAGAGACACTAGGCGTTTTTTGGTCATGATTACAAATACCTCTTCTCTTATATCGAAATTTTCAACCATAATTCACATGCTATTCACAGACCAGCAATTGACAAGATATATCAGTTAGGATTTCTTTTTAACGGAATTGGCAGCCTTGTGTTTTTCAAGAAATGACATAATAGGCTTATCTAAAAAAGCCATCAAGGCCATGCAAACCATCCCTAAAATATAACTTTTCAAATCAAACATAATCCATCACCACCTTCAACGGTTACAAATGACTCAAGGTTGAGTGTCTCAAAAGTGTCAATTGTTTGTGTAGTAATTCTAATAACCTCCTAAACTATTTTTAGCGCTTTCTTTCAAGCTATGATTTTATCATAGGTTGATAGGCCACAAAAAAGTAGTGACATAAATGTCACCACTTTTTTAAGAAATCTATATTCCGATTTCTTTCAGCTGATGTCAGAGAAACAATATCCATAAATATCATTTCTCAATTGACGCAACTTATCCAATTCCTAGATGATTACTGACAGGAATCTTCCTTTTTTTTGAGTTGTTTCCATTTGCTAAAAATCAGACTATAAGTGATTAATGCCAACCCTACCAAATTAATGATATGATGAACAAAATCTAAATTTCTAAAAAGGTTAGCAATACCAAATCCTAAAAGGAAAATGGCTAGTAAATACATTTTTTTATCTTTAAGCATAGAGTCACCTAAATATTAGCAGAATGTGGCATAACCAACTAAAGCTCCTCCCCAGTAGACTACTGGGCCTCCTGCTGATCCTACTAGAGCAGATCCGATTGTGCCGGCATAACACTTAACCCATCCGCCACCTTCAACGTTCGCAAGTGCCTCAAGATCGAGTGTTTCAAAATTGTTCATTTTTTGTGTTGTCATTCTAACAACCTCCTAAAATATTATTTTTTAGCTTTTTCTCTCAAGCTATGGTTTTATTATAAGTTTTAGGCTAACAAAAAGAGGCTATTGTCCCAGACTCTTTTACTCTATTATTTAGACTTACCAAAAGAAAAATTAACTTAACAGGTATTCTACTGCAACTTTTAATACATTCATTAACTACATTAGAAATAAGACAAAGGCAATTCGAAACAGAGACAGGGCGAGCAAATGAAGGGGGTAAAACCAGTAAAATACTTTTCCAATATTGGCCCCTTTTTGACCGTTGTAGAAAGAGGTCACGAGGAGAAACAGAAGACAGGTGGCAGCCAGATCAGCCAGATCATTATAGGAGAAATTGAAGGCCAAAAATAGGATTTGCACACTGTTCAGTACCAAGACACCGCCAATTTTTCGGAAGATTGGGTCTTTAATCTTTGCAAAGGCATAGATACCAAAAACTCCTCCCGCCAGTCCGCCGTCAGCGATAATGGACAGAGTAAAACAGAGTAGAATAATTAGAACTTTTCTCCAGGTTGCTGTTTGCTGATCACTGTAATAAAGAGCACAGAGCCCCAAAAAGAGAGTAACAACTGTATTTTGCATGATAAAGCCAAGACCAGTAACCCAACCCATCAGAGAGAAAGGGATGATACTGATAAGAGCCAGCAGCCCTAATCGTCTCATATACTTGCTCACATCATGACTGTGCCGATATCCTTCCGCGATACAAAAGGCAAAGACTGGAAAAGCCAGGCGGCCTATTATGTGCATACTATTGGCCAGCCAGTTAGGAGAGAGAATATTCATATTGGTAGCCAGTGGAAAAGATACCCAGGCGATATGGTCAATCAGCATGGCAAGCATAGCAAGCAGTTTCAAACTGCTATTGTCAATTATTTTTTTCATAGGATTCTCCTTTTTCCTTTCCTATGATACAAGAAAGAGGTTCTTTTTCCCATTTCTTTAGCTTACATTTCTCTCATTTTTCTTATAATTTTGTAAGTTGGAATTTCACCTTTTTACCTCATCGATAAATACTTCTGATTTTTTCTTGACAAATAAGACTGAACGAGGCTGGGACAAAAAGATTTTGATTTTAGGAATTCTTTATTATAAACTTTTAAAATCGATAGATTAGACAAAAAAGTGAACAAGACAGACTTCTGAGTGTCAGATAACTCCGTTTTGTTCGCTTTTTATATTTAAGGTTAGACTTTTGTCCCAGTCTCCGATTTTGATTTTTAAGAAATCTTTTCGAATATAAAATCTATGGTCTAGATTAGCTTACGCTCCTTCCATAGCGCCTGCTTGTAGGCTGTACATCTTATGATAGGTACCACCGAGGGCTAGGAGTTCCTCGTGGCTACCGTGTTCGATGATACAGCCCTTATCAAGGACATAGATGCAATTGGCATCTTGGATTGTCGATAGGCGGTGAGCAATGGCAATAGTTGTGCGTCCTTGACGCATTTTTGCTAGAGAATTTTGGACAATAGACTCTGTCTCTGAATCAATATTGGCTGTCGCTTCATCCAGAATCAAAATCTTAGGTTGGCTAGCAACGGTCCTAGCAAAGGCTAGAAGCTGGCGTTGACCGGTTGAAAAACTTGAACCTCGTTCGGAAACTGGAGCACCATAACCTTCTGGAAGTTTGTCGATAAAGTGATTGGCATCCACAAACTCAGCAGTGGCTTTAATCTCTTCATCAGTTAAATCTTGATACATGGCAATATTGGATTTAACCGTGCCATGATAGAGAAAGGGTTCCTGAAGGACAAGACCAATGTTCTTACGCAGCTCTGCCTGACTATAATCGCGAATATCCACACCGTCAAGAAGAACTCGTCCTGATTGGAACTCATAAAAACGCATGAATACGTTGATAATAGAGGATTTTCCAGAACCTGTGGAACCGACAAAAGCGATGGTTTCACCTTTATTGACAGAGAAGGAAATATTATCTAAAATCTGGTGCTTACCGTCATAAGAGAAGGAGACATTTTCAAAGCGAATATTTCCCTCTGTAACCTTGGCGTCTGTGTCTCTCTGTTCAGGCTCATAGGTGCGCTCGTCAATCAAGGCAAAGACCCGACCTGCTGAGACCATAGAGGTTTGCAGGGTTGAGAAGTTTTGTGTCACTTCAATCAAGGGATCAAAGAGGCGATTAATATACTGGATAAAGGCATACATGGTCCCTGCTGTGATGCCCAGATAGATACCTCGATAGCCAAAATAGGCCATAAGAACAGCATAGCCTAGGAGCTTCAGTAAGCTCATGGCTGGGCGTAGAAAGAGAGAATCCAGTGACATGGAACGACTAGCGTAAATCAGGTGCTCCTCATTGATGTCATCAAACTCTTTTTTGAGACGTTTCTCTTGGTTAAAGGCCTGAATGATGCGAATCCCTTCGATACTCTCTGACAATTTGGCATTTATATCTGAAAGCAAGGCTCTGGTCTTTTCAATGATGACCACTGATTTTTTGCGGTAGAGGTTAACCAAAAGGACAATCAAAGGAAGAAAGAGCACAATAAGCCCAGTCAGACGAATGTCCAAAATCATCATGGTATAAAGGGTCGTGACAAAGATAAAGATAGCCGAAATAAAGCTAGAGAGAATTCCTGAGAACATCTCGCTAATGGTTTCAGTATCATTGGTCAAGCGGGAAACGATAGAGCCTGCTGGAGTTTTGTCAAAGTAAGACATGCCCAGTTTTTCCATATTGGCAAAGGCATCTCGACGAATATCTCTGACAATACTGTAGGACACACGCGCAAAGAAGAGATTTCCCAGATACTGGACCAGTGTCTGCAAAAGATAAAGACCATAGTACCCAATCAGAATCATACTTGCCGCCTGATTCATATCATGAAGATAGTGGTCAATAAAATAAGAGGCCACCAGGGGAATAATACTCTTGATAACCGTTGTGGACAAGAGGAAGGTCAAAGCTAGAAAGGTCAAGAACTTGTAAGGCTTGAGATAAGTCAAGAGACGCTTAAACACAGACCATTGGTTTTGATTAGGCATGAGCTTCTCCTCCTTCCATTTCTAACTGTTGAGACTCATAGGTCTTGGCATACCAACCATCTTGAGCTAGTAAGTCATCATGACGGCCACGTTCAATGATACGACCATCTTGCATGACTAGGATGAGGTCAGCGTGCACCACCGCACTCAGACGGTGGGCAGTAATGATAGTTGTCTTGTCCTTGCGAGTATGCTTAAGATTATCAATAATGGCATGTTCTGTCTTGGCATCAACCGCTGATAGGGAATCATCCAAAATCAAAATATCTGGATTCAAAATCATGGCACGGCTCATAGCCAGACGTTGTTTTTGACCACCTGATAGGCTAACACCCTTTTCACCAATGATCGTTTCAAAGCCCTCAGGCATATCCTTGATGTCATCATAAACTTGAGCCAACTTAGTCGCTTCTTCCACCTTGTCAATGGAGAGATCAGGATTACCAAAGCGAACATTTTCTAAAATGGAACTGGCAAAGAGAAACTGGTCTTGAGGGACATAGCCCATCAAGCTACGCAAGTCTGATAGGCGATAGTCCCGGATATCATGACCATTCAAATAGATGGCTCCTTGATTGACATCGTGCTCCCGCAAGAGCAACTTGACAAGAGCCGTCTTTCCTGAACCAGTCTGTCCAACTAAACCAAGGGTTTGGCCCTTGTCCAAGGTGAAATGAATATCTCGCAAAGTATCCTCATCCTCAAAAGCAAAGCGGTCAATCGCATATTCTAAACGACCATTTTCAATGTTTGGGAGAGGATGCGCAGGATCTTGAACATCTGATTCCTGTTCCAGAAGATTTTCAATACGTTGGTAGGACACATTTCCCCTCTGTGTAATATTAAAGAGGAAACCAATGGCCATCAAAGGCCAAACCAACATGTCCAAATAGGTAATGAAGGTTACTAAATTTCCGACCGTTATCTGATTAGTCTGAATCATAAAGGCCCCGACAAGAAGGGTCAAAACATAAGATGAACCAACAAAGAGTAAGACCAAAGGATCAAAAAGGCTATCATACTTCATCGTATGCATATTCTTTTTGAAGGTCATCTTATTGGTCTCTTGGAAAGACTTAAGCTCAGCCTCCTGATAGCCAAAAGACTTGGTTACCTTGATACCTGATACCGATTCTTGGACCTTATTATTCAGTTCAGAAAAAGCTGCCTGGGATTCTCCAAAAGCTTTGTGGGTCTTGCGTCCCAAACGACTAGTCGCAAAAGCCATGAAGGGGAGGGGTAAGACAGCCACCAGTGTCATCTGCCAGGAAATGCTGAAGAACATGGTGATTAAAGTTACCAATGCTGTGATAGAGGCATCTACGGCTGACATGACACCCCCACCAGCTAAGCGAGTTAAAGAGTTGATATCATTGGTGGCATGAGCCATGAGATCGCCAGTGCGGTACTTTTGGTAAAAAGAAGGCGACATCTTGGTAAAATGCTCAAAAAGGCGTGACCTCATAATCTGACCCAAGCGATAAGAGGTCGCCAAGATATACATCCGCCAAACATAGCGCAAATAGTACATTCCTAAAGCTGCCAAAAGCAAATACACAAGATTCAAAAGCAAGATCTGATTGGTCAATTTTCCCGATGTGATAGCATCAATGACCCGCCCCATAACCATAGGAGGAATCAGATTGAGTATCGAAACCAGACTCAGTGCCAAAATTCCAACAATATACCGGCGTTTTTCTAACTTGAAAAACCACCAAAGTTTTGCAATGATTGATTCTTTAAAAAACAAGTGATTCCCCCTATCCTTACAAACGAGTGATTATAATTCTAACAAAAGGTTATTTCCAATAGCGATAAGTTGTACCATCTTCTAACTAAAAGTGACCAATATAAGTCAATTTCCCAAAATCAGTAGGCTCTGGCAATTGATAAGCAAAGGAGTCAAAATTATAGACCTTGTTTCCACCATCCATAGAGTAGTTATCCTTATCATGGATAACTAATTCATCTTTCTTAGGGTTCCAAATGTGTCTGATTTCATCAGAAGTCTTATACTCTATGATAAAATTGTACAATTCGAAGTTAGTTGCCTCACTGAGATAGCAACCATCGGTGTTGTAGTTAGCTAATTGAGGCTCTCTCTTAAGCTCAGAATAATTCCAAACGTGTTTATTCATTTTCCCTCTTTTGAATGTGTTGTATTTGTATGATAGAAAATAAGTGAAACCTGAGACTAAAAGTGTCCCAGGTTTTTTACTCTTTAAAATGCGTTTGAATCAGTTTTACAAGAAGGCGGTAGGCAGCTAATGCCACCAAACCACCCAAGGTATTGGTCCATAAATCATCTAGCTCAAAGACACGATTAGCATCAATGAGAAGATCTAGAATGACTTGTCCAACCTCAATCGTCAAAGACATGACAAACGTGGCTAAAAGGACCTTTTTCCAAGACCTGAATCTTGGGTACAAGGCTAAAAGCCCTAAAATCAGCGGACTCAACAAGAAAATGTTGGTCACATTTTGCCCAAGCACAAAGACAATCTCCTTAAGACTATCCAGCTGATAAAAGTTGGTCAAACTATTAAATGGGGTTAATAGGACCACAACACGACCAAAATGTTGAATACCAGGGGTTTCAACACCTTCAACTAGCCCGTACTGGGGTGTCCAACATAGGAGTACTAAACAAAGGAGATAAGCACAGACCAAAACTCGGCTTAGCTTTCTTCCTTTTGGTGTTAGTTCTCCATCCTTATCTACCCAAGTCTTAAGCTGAAACATCTTACTTACCTTCTGATTTACCAGAAGCTTCTGCCACTGCCTTTTGACGGTCGCGTTTCATAGTGTTTGAACGCAACTGTCCACAAGCTGCATCGATATCTGTACCGTGCTCTTGACGAACCACGCAGTTAACCCCATTTTTCTTAAGTACATCGTAGAAGGCCGCCACACGTTCTTTAGTTGAACGGCTATATTGGTCGTGCTCTGATACTGGGTTATATGGAATCAAGTTGATGTATGACAACTTACGGATTTTCTTAGTCAAATCAGCCAACTCTTGAGCATTTTCAGGATGGTCATTGACCTCATTAAGCATGATGTACTCAAAAGTTACACGACGGTTGGTTGTCTGGATGTAATACTCGATCGCTTCAAAGAGTTTTTCAAGTGGGAACGAGCGGTTGATACGCATGATGCTTGAACGAAGGTCATTGTTAGGCGCGTGAAGTGATACGGCAAGGTTAACTTGAACACCTTCGTTGGCAAATTCCTTAATTTTTGGTGCCAAACCAGATGTTGACACGGTAATGTGACGCGCTCCGATAGCAAGACCATTGTCATTGTTAATAGTACGCAAGAAACGGAGCACATTGTCATAGTTATCAAATGGCTCACCGATACCCATAACAACCACGTGGCTGACACGTTCACCATCGCCACGGTCATCAAAATATTTTTGTACCAACATGATTTGTGCCACAATCTCACCAGCAGTCAAGTCACGTTGTTTCTTAATCAAACCACTGGCACAGAAAGTACAACCGATGTTACATCCGACCTGAGTTGTCACACACACAGACAAGCCGTAGTGTTGACGCATGAGTACTGTCTCAATCAACATACCATCTGGCAATTCAAAAAGATACTTAACTGTACCATCTTTTGATTCTTGAACGATACGCTGTTTTAATGGGTTTACGCAGAAATTCTCGTTCAATTTAGCAATGAAATCCTTAGAAATGTTGGTCATTTCTTCGAAAGATTGCACACGCTTCTTGTAGAGCCAATCCCAAATTTGAGTAGCACGGAATTTCTTTTCACCGTGTTCCATAGCCCAGTCGATTAACTCATCACGAGTAAGACCGTAAATAGAAGGTTTGTAGCCCTCCATATCCTCCAATTTCTGACGTTTACGACGTTCTGGTTTTGCTTGTGTTGTTACTTCTGACATAGTTTAATTTCCTTTTTTTCTGATTGTAAAATGCTGACCATCTGACTTGGCATTACTTTGTTTTTTCAGTGAGGGGGTTTGATTTGTTGATTTTGAAGCTTTCTTCTGACTCTTCTTGAAGTTAGACTTACGCTCACGGCCACCGTCCTCGGATCTAGATTTAAACTTAGGACGACGCTTGATTTTCTCAAAGCTTGGCCCCTCTTGGTCCCTGTCTCTTCGTTTGGACTTATCCCTCTTTTGCTTAGCAGAAGCTTTTTGGCCCTTATTCTTTTGAGAAGCATTACGCTCCTTCTCTCTAGATTCCTGAGAAGAATGACGATGATTGTTAGAACGACGACGCTTGCGACGAGGCTCTGTCTCCTCTTCAAAGACGATTAACTGAGGCTCTTCATTTTTCAAAATAAAGTAGGCACAACCAAAGGCACAGTATTCACGTAAATACTCTGACAATCGGCTAATACGATCTGTCTTACGCGTATTAGGGCGCTCGTCCTCGTAAAATCCCTTAAGGCGAAGCTGGTCATTAGACCAATCCCCAACAATATAGTCATACTTGAGCATGATTTCAGAAAAACGTTGCCCAAAGCGGGTAGCGTCTAAAGCATCCTTGTGATTTTCAAGAACCGTAAACTGATAGGTATCTGATTTCAGAAGGTCGGCCACATACACAAAGTCTGGCCCTGGATATTTATTATAATTAAACATTTCTGGCAAGATTTCTTTACGCATGTGCCATCCTTTCTGCTCTCTACTATTTTCTATTCTGATGCTGTGATAATGCTCTTATCTCTTATCCCAATCAGCACCATTTTTTCTTAAATACTTAGCCACAAGTTCCCTTAACAAATCTGGAAAAAGAAGAGTAACTTCCTTTTCCTTAATTGTAGGAAAGTAAGAAGCAAAGTAGTATTGGTCCACAAGGACTAAACTAAACTTCTCATTGGAATCTACAACCCTACTATTATACAACAAATTACCGTTTTTGTAAGCAAAATTCCCCGTGATTACTTCACCAAATGTCTTCCCTCTAAATCCCATACCTTTAATAGCTTGGTTTTTAAGGAGTTCAGCCTTGGTAAAAACTTCACGACAAATTTCCTTGAGTTCTTGTCCTGTCACGACTAGACGCGCCATCCGCATCTGATGGGGAAGGGCTTCTTGAAGGTCTGCCATGGTCACTTGTGGACCCATCGTTTTCATGATAAGACCTGTATTTAAAAGCGTTAACTGGCTATCTGTCTCCTGACAAACAGCTTGTAAAACCAATTGACAGGTCTCATCAAAATCTAGTTCTCGACCTAGATTAGCTACTTTTTTCTGAGCTAAACGACGATGCCCTTCCTCACGCATGGCTTTGATAAAGGTTTCGTCCTCCTTGTCTAAATCAAAGATATAGGACTTGGTGGGGATAGCCTCAATCTGACACTCTATCAATTGTCCATTTTCCACAGCAAGGTCAATACAGCCAAGATAATAGCCATATCTATCAGCAGCTGCCAAATAAGTCTCATTAATCAATTTGCCCTCTTCAAAAAGGTGATGAGTATGGCTCCCGATAACAAGGTTTACCTGTGGATAAGTTTCTGCAATCTGCTCATCATAACGTACACCCAGATGGCTAAGGACTATGACTAAGTCTGCAGCCTTTACCTCAGGGCGAGCCAAATCCTCTTCCAACCTAGCCATAGGCTCTAACACCTGCCAACCGTTGGGAGCATAGGTAAGGTAATAGGGAAAGGTATAGGCCAAGAAAGCAATTTTTGTACCTACTTTAGTTTTATGGATAAGATAGGGTTTGGCCCATTCAGGCTGTCTCCCCTCATCCTTGAGATTTCCTATGATCGGTTGAAACTGAGCCTGCTCATAAAGACAGTCTAGCTCATCCTTAGCCAGACCTATCCCCTCATTATTTCCAATAGTCGCATAGTCTATCTCCAGCTCATTCATCAGGGCTACATTAAAACGCCCAGCGGTCGCATCAGATAGGGGATGGGACTTATCCACATTATCCCCAAGATCTACCTTAATCAACTCCCTATCCGTCTGACTCAAATCATCCACAGCCCGCTTGAGTTGTGGATACTGTTCAAAATGAGAGTGCAAATCATTAATATGAAGAATTCGAATCGTGTCTTTCATGACTCCTATTGTAGCACTTTTGCTATAAAAAAACTTGACAATCATTTTGCCAAGTTTTTGCATGCTATTTTTCAAACAGGAAGGTATTCCTAGTTAACTTTCTTTTTAACATATTCTTCTGCCAGATGATAGACGTCATCTGCCAGGGATATACTGACATAGATGCACACAATTGAGAAAACTTCTCCTCTAAAGTGTTGCCAAGCAAGGAATATAAGCCCATAAATTAGGAGAGCAAGTACTATTTGGCCAAAAAATTGACTCAGTGATCGCCTAATAACGACAAATAAGGCCATAAGTAATCCCACATTTAATACCATAACCAATACCCTTTAAGGCTGCACCCTGCCAAGCACCTGTTTGAATACCACCTTTAACGGCTCCTCCAACAGCCCCTACACCTACGGCAGCTGTAGCTCCCCAAAAACTACATGCTCCACCCACAATGGTAGAAAGATCTTTGGAATCAAGCATGTCAATCTTATCAATAGTTTGTATTGTCATTAAAACAACCTCCTCAAAATAATCAAATCATAGCTCTTTATTTCAAGATTTGACTTGATTATAAGCCAGAAGCCAACAAGAAAGTAGTGACATAAATATCACTACTGGATTTTTGAGAGTTGATTCAACTAGTAACTTCAAACTTACAAATTATTTTACTTTAAACGGAAAGCTTCTTAAAAATAGCTGTGATAAAACTATTTAAAATCTGTCATAGTTTCAGTTTTTAAGAAATACTTAATTATTTTTCCAGCATATACTGAGACTTTCCAAAAAGTTTGATAATAATCAAAAAAGCTGAAACCTTATAGTTTCAACCTCTTGAATTTTTTGTAATCTAAATTTACTGTTACCTAAAAGCCAAACTTAGAAACTTTGCTTCTTAGCTTTACGTTCAGCACGTCCCTTCGCACGATTAGCTGCACGACGCTCACGTTTGCGTTTTTCGTCAACTTTCCACTGAATTTTCTTCTTGTAGCCAGGCTTGATTTTTTTCTTTTTCTTCTTAACCAAACCAATCATTTCCGTATCAAGTTTTTGATAGGCTTTTTCGCGGTTGGCACGACGGTCACGGTCATAGGTATCTTGGAACTCACCGTCTTTAAAGGCCTTAGGTTCAAAGGTGATACCCATTTTTTCCAGCTCACGAATATCTGAGTCGTCACTTGGTTGATAAAGGGTGATAGCTGTCCCTGACAAGCCGTTACGTCCAGTACGTCCTACACGGTGGACAAAGAAGGACAGATCTTGAGGAATAGCGTCATTGATAACATGGCTAACCCCTTCAATGTCAATCCCACGCGCTGCAAGGTCAGTCGCTACAATATACTCAAACTCAAGTTTCTTAACTTGATTCATGATACGTTTACGTTCACGCGGTGGAATACCGCCATGAATTTTCGCTACTTTAAGACCATTTGATACTAGATAACTGTGCAAATCGTCAGCACGTTCCTTGGTATTGACGAAAATCATTGCCAAGTATGGTTGCATCCCCTTAAGCATCTCAAGAATCTGTTCATTCTTGTTGCGACCCTTAGTAGATACCAACCAGTTATCAATGGTATCCGCAATAACCGTTGAAGTCTTGATTTGTTCCATAACAGGATTGGTCAAGTATTTCTTCAAGAATGGTTGCAATTTTTGAGGAATGGTTGCTGAGAAGACCAAAATTTGAACTTCCTTAGGAAGACTTGCCGCAATCTTGTCTACAGTATCCAAGAATCCCATATCCATGGTCATATCAGCTTCATCAACAACAAAGGTATGGGCCTTGTGAATAGCCAAGTCCCCAGACTTAACTAGGTCATAAATACGCCCTGGTGTCCCGATAACAATATGAGGTTGTGCTACCTTGAGTTTCTCAATCTGACGTTGTTTATCCGTACCACCTACGTAATTAACAACACGGATTTCTGTAGCAGAGTGTTTGGCAATTTGTTTTGTCGCTTGGTAAATTTGTGTCGCCAATTCACGTGATGGTGCTGTAATAACAACCTGAACATCGCCACTCTTTGGATTTAGTTTCTCAAAAATTGGCAAGAGGAAGGTATGTGTCTTCCCTGAACCCGTCTTTGATTCACCAACCAAATCACGACCTGAACGGACTACAGGAATCAATTTCTGTTGAACAGGTGTTGGCTCCTTAAACTTAATCTCGTCAAGAGCCTCCTGAATAAATGTTTTAAAATTAAAATCTTTAAATGACATGTTTACTTCTTCTTTTCTATCTAGTCTATCCCTATCATTATAACAGAAAAAGAGCATTTCTGCTCTTTTCATTTATTTCATAACGTTTCCAAGAACCATCCAAAGGGTAATGGCACTTGCAAGTGCTCCAACTGTCCAAAGGAAAGCATCAACCTTCCACTCTGACCATTTGTCACCCTTACCTGAAAGACCACCCAACTCGAGGTGATGGTGGAATGGTGTCATACGGAAAATACGACGACCTTCACCATACTTACGCTTAGTATATTTGAAATAGCTGACCTGTAGCATGACAGAAGCTGTCTCAAAGACATAAACCACACCAATCAAGAGTAGGGTCCACTCTACACGTAGGGCAATAGAGATAACCGCAAGCATAGCCCCAAGTGACAAAGACCCAACATCCCCCATAAAGACCTTGGCTGGCTTGTGGTTAAAGACGAAGAAGCCAAGAAGAGCCCCAATCATAGTGATAATGATAGTCAAGATAGCAAACTCACCCTTGACAAAAGCTATAATACCATAGGCAATCAAGCTGATAACCACAGAGATAGAAGCTAAACCATCAATACCATCTGTCAAGTTGACCGCATTTGAGAAACCAACGATCCAGAAAAGGACAAAGAGAACATAAAAGACACCAAGGTGAATTGTCAATCCTCCAATAGATAGGCTATTTGTCCCACTAGGGAGTACATGGATGAAATAGAAAAGCAAACCTGCAATAATCTGCAAAGCCATCTTTTGCCAGGGTTTAAGACCCTCATTGATTTGATGGAAAATCTTAAGGAAATCATCAAGGAAGCCGATAATACCATAAATCAAGAGTACAAAGAGTATTCCTACTGGGGCACCATAGGCTTGGTGTCCCTTGCTAAAGACATGGAAGTTGAAAATCAAACTAACCAAGATGGCAACCACTAGGAATACTGTCCCTCCCATAGTTGGTGTACCAGCCTTGGCCAAGTGCTGCTTCACATCTTCATGCATCTGTTGGCCACCGATTTTTTTGATTTTGTAGTAAGTAATAAAGTGAGGCATGGCGAGCACCGTCAACACAAAGGCGGCCACGCCTGCTATCAGACTCATAGTCATCTTAGTCTCCTAAAGTAATGGTAATCTTTTTGGTTTTAGACAGGGCTTTTCCTGCCGCAACACTTTGTTTGGTCACAGTCCCTGACTTGCCACCTTTGTAAGTAATTTTAATGCCTTTCCATTTGGCAAATGTTTCAACATTCTTCTTAGTCCAACCATACATGTCTGGAAGTTCTGTGAAGTCATTAGTCATGATTAGGATCTGCTCATTAGCTTTAATATCAGCTTTTGCATCTACAGAAACCTTTTCAATCTTATTGCCAACACCCAGAACAACCGGATGAATTAGGTTTTGGCGAAGAGTATTAGCTGTCTCTCCTGGTGTCTTACCAATGATATCACCAGTTTGATAGCTAGTCTCTTCAGTCTTTCCACTCCCATCAGAAACAGAAGCACCCAAAGTAGCACCCATGGACATGGCTTCTTCTAAAACAGGGTTCACCACAGTCGCATAAAAATTATTATCCCAGGTCTTAGGCTCTTGAATGGTCAAATACATGATGTATTCTGGATCATCAGAAGGAACCATGGCTACAACTGAGTTGAGAGTCTCGTTGGTCCCAACTTTATAGGTTCCTGTCTTTTCATCAGCCACTTGGGCTGTTCCTGACTTAACCGCAACATCATAGTTACCAACCTGAATGATTGGCGAACCTTCAGACTTGTTGTATAGGGTACCGAACTCTGGATCCGTACCGACAGAAATCATATAGTTACGGGTTTCAGATGCAGTCTGCTTGGAAACAGGTTTACCAATAACTTCTTTCTTGGCTGTACGAACAGTACCTTGATTAGTATCGGCAACTTGTTTAATAAATTGAGGCTCTAACATAATACCATTGTTAGAGATTGCGGTAAAGGCTCGGAGCATTTGGACTTGAGTTACTGAAATCCCTTGTCCAAAAGATGATTGGGCAATATTAACTGAGTTTCGAGAGACAATCCCTGAAGACTCACCAACCATCCCAAAGCGGGTTGGAAGTCCAAATTTGTATAGCGATAGGTAGTTAGACCAGACTTTGTCTCCCATGTCTTGTTCCAGCATGGTCATACCAACGTTACTTGAATATGAAAATCCTTGTGCAAATGACATCGTTCGACCTGTTGAAATACCTTCATTAATTGACCAGTCATTGATTTCAACATCATCAACCTTAATACCATTAGCGTTACTGTAGGTTGCATTCGGGTTGAAACTTCCATTATTGATAGCTGCTGACAGGAGCATCACTTTCATGGTTGACCCTGGCTCATACTGAGCTTCATAGAGGCGGTTGACCCAGTCGTAACCTTTTTTAGTCTGTCCTTCTAGCGTATCCGAGTTATAGGTTGGACGTTGTGTCGTTGCAAGGATTTCACCTGTTTTCGCATTGACAACTGTTGCTGAAGCATTTACGCCTTTGGTCTGCTCCATAAAGGTATCCATCTGAGTTTCTAGGAAGGTCTGAAGGGGTGCCGACAAGGTCGTATAGATATTCTTACCATCGATAGCTTCTTTGGTAATCGTTTCCGTACCCAGAAGCGTATTACCGTCTTTATCCTTCTCATAGATAGCTTCCCCATCTGTCCCAGTCAACAAGCTATTAAGCGAACGCTCCAAACCTGTTTGACCAACCAAAGAATAAGAACCATCTTTTTTATTTTCAATAGCTTCAGCACGACCAAGAAACTCTGATGCAAAGGTGCCATTAGGGTACATACGTGACGTTGTTGCCTCAAATGCCATCCCCTTAATACCTGCATCCTTAAAAGTCTTTTCTAGGTCCTCTTTAACAGAGTAGGTGATTCCTTTTCCTTTTAGTCCAAAGGATACTTGATAGGCACCCTTGGTACGCAATTGAGCCAAAGCATCACTCTTTTCAATTCCTAGCTTGTCTTTCAAAATATCGGCAACCTTATCAAACTGACTATCTTGAACATAGAGTTTTTCCCGAGTTGCTGACACATAGCTGGTTGACACAATAGCATAAATGGAATAACTGGTTGAATCCTCAGCCAAAACATTCCCATTTCGGTCATAAATCGTCCCACGCTTGGCCGCCACTGTGGTTTTCGTGTTATAAGACTTAGCAGCCTGTGTTGACAAATCAACACCAAACTTACTATCGGTCCCAATAATTACCACAAAGTTGATAATAAAAACAAAAAAGATAAAAATACTGAGAACCATCAGGTTCTGACCAACATGCTGTCGGTTTTGGGCTGGCTTTTTCCTATCCCTTACGACATAGTTTAGAAATAAATGTTTAAGTTTTTTAAGTCTATTCATTAGCTATTTCACACTCTTAATACTATCGTTATTAATAGACAGGCCTGCCTTGGTGGCAATTTCTTTGATACGATCAGAGTTAGTTAACTCATTTACTGCCTGCTTAGCATTGTTAAGCTCTGTCTTTTCGTCACTAATCTTGCGATTAAGGTCTGTGATTTGTTGCTTGATAGCCTGATTACGCCCTTGTAAAAATACAACTGCGATACTCATCACAATAGCTGTCAAAACAATTGCCGAATAGAAGGCCTTTTCCATACGTGTCATAAAACGAATATGGTTTCTAATGGCCCTATTAACAATCTGACGTTCCTGATTTTCCATAGTTACTTCCTGATTTTTTTAGCCACACGCAACTTAGCAGAGTGCGAGCGGTTATTGGCTTCTAATTCTTCCTGACTAGGTAGGATAGGCTTACGATTAACCAGAGCTACCTTCGGTTGTAAGTCTTCGGGAATAAAAGGTAAGCCTTTAGGTACATCTACCGTGCTAGCTTCCTTGAAAAGCTGCTTAGTCAATCGATCCTCCAAAGAATGGAAGGTAATCACCGAAATGCGACCATCCACAGCTAGGAGATCCAAAGCCTCCTGAATAGATTCATCCGCAGCACCAAGTTCATCGTTCACTTCGATTCGAATAGCTTGGAAAATTTGTTTGGCTGGATGGCCCTTCTTCTTTAATTCCTTAGCAGGCTTAGCTGATTTAATGATTTCCGCCAGTTCCGTCGTGGTCTCAATTGGTTTAACCTGACGAGCTTGTTCAATTTTACGTGCAATTTGTTTAGAGAACTTGTCTTCACCATACTTGAAGAAAATGCGCACCAAATCGTTGTAAGGATAGGTATTAACCACCTCATAAGCAGTCAAGCTCGCCTCCTCATTCATACGCATATCCAGCTTGGCATCCTGTTTGTAGGAGAAACCACGCTCACGCTCATCCAACTGCGGGCTAGACACGCCTAAGTCATAGAGAATACCATCGATTTCAGACACACCCAAAGCTTCAAGGTTGGACTTGAGATTACGGAAATTATCCTTAATGAAGGTCACCATGCCCTTATCAATATAGTCCTTGAGACGCACTTGAGCATTATCAATAGCCTTTTGATCCTGATCAAAACAGTACAAATGACCCTTTTCAGACAATTGTGACAATAGATAAGACGAATGTCCTGCGCCACCCAAAGTCGCATCTACATAGATGCCATCAGGCTTGATATCAAGCATATCAACAGTTTCGTGTAAAAGAACGGTTACATGGTGAAATTCATTAGTCATAACTTCTATTATAGCACAAGAATGGAGAAATTGTCTCGTTCTGTAAGTTAACAGGATAGTAAAAAAGCCAGACCTGTGGCCTGGCTTGATGATTGATAGATCGGTTCTCGAAAATCAGTCAACTCTGTAAAAATAACTTTCCTCAGATGGCTTACCATTAGTCGCTAAAATTCGGTCCTTACTGTTATCTCCCGCATCACTTCCATCGCTAACTCCTTTAGGACAAAGCTCAATTGGAGCATTCCCTACTGGGCTAGAATACACATAAGTTAGGGTATATATTCCTGACACATATTGATTGGATGAGACTTTGTCGATAGGGTAAGTAGAACCCCAGAGTTCCAACTGTCCATCCGAAGTAATGG
>OGES01000898.1_pt1 | contig 26514 bp, 33 predicted proteins | sample 1570711 | NCBI WGS metagenome assembly OGES01 (sample SAMEA2582133, study PRJEB24529) | metagenome | biome: Human gut stool | place: China | collected 2011 | reverse complement strand
GCTGTAGGTAATCAAGCTGATAATTTATCGTGAAATTAGACACCTTTTCTATATCTTTGTTTACAGAGTATTTAAAAATCACACCATTATGGGCTGCTACAATTCCAAAATCGTAGTTAACCGCGGCGTATAAGTCTGGAGCACTCGGTACGCTGCTTTCTGGGTGATTGTGTATAGCTATGATCTTTCCGGGATTTGCTTTTAATAAGGCCCTCATCTTTTCTGTTGGTGGCACCTGACTGTCCACCGAGTGACTTATGTTTCTCAGAATCTGCCTCTTCTCAGGATTGATATATACCAAATCTTCTTTAAGCGTTCCTTGCCTGTGCTTTAAAATTGTAACTGCTTCTCTTGCTAAAATTCTATTCACTTTAGGGTCATCTGTCATTCCTTTATATCTCGATTTATACTCTGATGAATTTATATATGCTCTGTCTATAGTAGCTTTCTTTACAATTCCGCGGTGTCCCTCTTCCTTGTGCGTCTCTTTATATTCCAGCTGTTTCTTCGGTACTCTTACAGGCTTGTAAGGTCTGCCCTTGGTTCCGCCTATCTTCTCGGCTGAATAGTCTCTCTTTAATTGGCCCTTAGAAGCGTCCACAAGCTCCTTCAGTCTCATCTTGTTGTATTTATACCAGTAGTCCTCTTTCGTCGTGTCTAGTCCTGCTGCTGCCTTCACACGGCGCTCTCTGTCCCACTTTCTCATGTTTCTTTCGTAGGACCTTTGCCTTTGTTCCATCTGGTATATTCTGTCATTTTCTCTAGGGTTTACAGGCTTGTTGTAATCCTCGCTTATTCCTGGAAAGTATGCGGTAAATGAATGCCTACAGTTCCACCCGCCAAGTCCTGCGCCTGTCCCGTATCCGGTGGCCTCATAAAAGTTCTCGTAATTTCCTTCCGGATAGTTTACCCAGAACACTTTCCCTTGCCAGGCTGCGTGGCTTGGTCTGGCTCCCATGTGGGCACTTGTCTGTACTAGATTTATATCTAGCTCATCAATGACCGATTTCTCGCAAGCCAGGGCGTTCTGGTTAACTGCGGTTCGTACTGCCAATCGAACGGCCGCCTCGATTGATCGTTGAGCACCGCTTGGGTAGGATACTTTTGTTAGGCCTTCTCTGCATAGCTTGTCTATCGTGTTTGCAGTTGCTTGATCTAGTGAGTAAGCTCCGCTTGATACCTGAAGATAAGCCATGTCGTAGTATCTCATAAAAGTGTCGCTAGCCAGTTGAGCTGTGGTCCTTGTAAGGTTCTGGATGTCTCCCCACAGTGCTGATGTTCCTTTTTTGATCTGATCCGAAAATTCTAAGCCGCTTGTGTCGTATCCTCCAGCCTCTAGTCTGTCGAATGTGTCGCGGATACTTTTATAGGCACTCTGTTGCATGATCCGGTCGACTTCTTCTTCGGAAGTGTGAAGTATTTCAGCTAGTCTTTTGTTAATCCAGTCTTGCTGGAGTCCTAGCTGCTTTAGTTTGTTGTTTAAATACTCCGTTGTGCTTGTCATAGCGTCCTGATTCATCTTGATCCGCTCCGCTATGTCCACCAGTATTTCGGTAGCCAGTTCCTGATACAGCTTTTCTAGGTCGTCACCTACGTTCTGCAAGTAGTTTGGTTCTAGCATTAGGCTTCACCCTCTGGCTCATCGTCGTCTTGTTTTTCATCTTGCTGAAAGAACGTACTTTGAATTCTGTCTGCTGGGTTTTCTGTTTCTCCGGTCATCTTTCTGGCTGTTTCTTCGTCTTCTCCGTAGTATCGAACGCGATATTCCCATTTCTGTAGGATGCCCGCCGAGATTTCCTGAAGCATTCTTAGACGTTCCGCTTCCTCGTCTGAAAACATAGTGTCGTCAAATTGAATTGTGATGCGAACGTCTGTATCAAGCCCGGATATGTGGCACTTCTCTTTGCCTAGGATGATAATTGATCTCGTCAACTCTGTAAGGGTGTCCTGGATTGCGATACGTTGCTTCCAGACGCTTTCTGTTAGCTCTTTATTGCTGACGCGAACCTGAGTTGCGGTGGTCATGTTCTGGATACTGAACTGATATCTGTTTTGCCCAAGTCCGCATTTACTTGATAAAAGATTTAGATTGAATTGAACGTTCTCTTTATTCTCGTCAACTCGAAGGCTAGGGTTATATTCCTCAAAAAGTCGAGGCTTGTCTGGGCTTACTTGTGTTCCTGTACTTACATATAGAGATTTCTCCAAAGTTGCACCGACATCTGGCTCTTGCCTTACTGGTACTCGTTCATCTTTATCGTTTAGCGCGTAGGCTGTTGGCTTCATGCTGAATAACGCCTGATCCATGAAAACCTTTTTCTTTCCTAGCAAAGTATCCATGAATAGGTTGTCGTATGCCAAGTCGCAGCTTTCTAGCATGTCGATTGCGTTTGCGTAGATCGACATTCCTAGAGGCACGTCTGCTATGTTGTTTTCAATATTGGGCTTTAGGATTACAAAAGGTTTACAAGGTAGCTTGTAACTGATTGCTTCACCATTTGGTGCTGATACTCTTTCATAGCCTACAGCATCTCCTGCCACGTTGTTGATCTTGAAGTAGTGGTTGTAGATTTGGTAGCCTTCTTGCTCTTGCTTGAAGACCTGGATGTACATGAAACGTTCCCCGTTTTGTGTGTACTCGCTAGCCAGTGCAATTTCTGAGATGTCTTCCTCGTCGTAGGTCAACGGCACGATTTTCTGCGCGTCTTTGATAGCTTTGATTTGTACGCTCTGGGCACTCAGCTGCCCTTTGTTTACTGTTGGATTTACAAGCTGCAGATAGAAGCACACAGTACCTTGTGCGAATTCTCTCTCGACCGCTTTGTTTCCTAGCTTCCAGAACTTGCTGTTTCCTAAAACTCCGCCGTTCTGGTCCTCTTTGTCTCCGGTCAGAAATTCTTGCGTGATGCTCGTTCCGTGGTCATCACACTCTACAAGAATTCGAGTCTTATCGTTTAGAAGTAAATCGGCCCAGTCTTCGCAGATTTTCTTAGCCATTCGCATTTGCTTTCGCTTTACTTGTCTGCTGTTTCCGTTTTCGTTCTTGATCTCGTATTTATGGAATTCTTGAACGTAGCCCTTCCACCAATCGTTCCAGAATTGGATTTTGTTGTAGTAGTCTTGGACTTCCTGGCTCACAGGATATCCTAAGTCCTTTAGTATTGTGAATAAAATTCTCATTTAAGTTCTCCTTCCTGTGATCAGGTCCATAAACTGCGACCAACTATAAAAGTGCGCGTCGAGTGTATCGACGTCGGTTGTAAAGTCATCCAGAATCTTGTCTTCCTTCGATTTTGTATCGTATAGAGCTGTGCTCAAACTTTCGACTACCATTGGCACGCCTTGAAAAAGCATTTTATGTCTATTCAGCATCATGTTGTATGTCAAGATTCGAGTCTTTCCATCTGTCTTCCTGCAGTCCATTACGTTTGTAGGAAAGCCTGCGCGTTTAACGGCGACTCGTATACTGTTCAGGATTACCTGTTCTGCATTATCGACAAATACTGTGGCCACTACGTATCCTTGCTGCCAAAGGCTGCGCAACATGTCTACTGTCTCTACGCATAGCCTCTCTGCATCTATGGTTCCTTTAGCGTGTACGACTTTACGTTCTGCAAAGGTTACAATCTCAGAAAGGTCTGCTGTGATTCCCGTTACAACAAAACTACTATGTGAACGTGTCCCACCTATGTCCAGGCCTATGTTGATCATGTTAAAAAGTGGGAGTTCTCCTTTGACTTCCCACTCGTCTGGATTGTCTGCAAACTGTGGAAAGAGTAGCCCTTCCGCGTTGCACCATTCTCCTAGTATATATCTGTTGTATAGGACTGTCCCTCGATATTCGAGTTTCAAGTTTTCCACGAACTCCGGCGGCAGAAATGGGTTGTCTTCAATCGTGTATTTCTGTCGGAAGATGTCAGCTCCTGATTCTAGAAACTTTAAAAACCAATGGTTCTTGTTGTCCGGGTTGCATGTTCCGTCAAAGCAGCTATATGGTTTATCTAGACGCGACTTTAGCATGTCAAATACTTTCTTATTCCAGGTTACGACTTCATCCCCGTAGCAGTACGCTACTGAGGCCCCTTGAATCTTTGTAACCTGGCTTTCTTTGTCTGCGCCTATCGCGTAGCACATACGACCGAATAGTCGCACCGTGTTGTCTGGTCTTACTCTTCCAACTAGTTCTGGACCATATAGTTCTCGCATTGGCTCTAGAACGTTTCTTTCAAGTGTCGACTTTGTATTCCCAATCAAAAACACGTGGCCTGGAAGCCCCTCTATAGCTCGAATCCGTTTCGGGATGATGTAATAGTCCAGCCATGTCTTTCCGCTACGTGTAGCCCCTTCTTTTATGTTCCAGCGGCTTGGTTTATGATTCCAGAACTCTTTCTGTTTCTCAGTTAGTTCCACTATCGTCTCCGGCTACTGTGTCCATAGCTTTCAATAAAAGATCCAGCTTCGTAATCTCTTTAGAAGGGTCGCCTTGTCTCTTGATTTGTTCCGCTTGTGCGTTCATCAGCTTCGTTCTGGCTCTGTCTAGGCTTGTGACAGGTTGCTGTCCTGTAAGGTCTCGAATGAATTCTGCAGCCCTTACGTCTCCGCGTGTGGCTTTATTGAACATGGTTGCGGCTAAAAGCATTTGATTGCTGAGCTCATCATCTTCTAATCCCATGTCGATCAGCTTCTCTTTGTTTCTTTCGCTTGGCTCCAACTCTAAAATTGCAGCCAGGCATTGTTTCAGCTTCTTTTTCTTTTTCTGGACTTTCTGGCTTGCGGCTCCACCCTTGCGTCCCATCTCTGCCGCATTCTCTTTTGTGAATGGTTTCAGGTTCTGCATGGGGTCCTTGCGCTGTCTTGCCGCTTCGCTTTTTGTACGTCCAGCTAATCCCTTAGCAGGCATCTGATATCAGCTCCGCCTGTTCTCCGGTGTAATCTTCCCAGCGCTTGATAATTACATCGGCATAGTGTGGATCATACTCCATCATGAAGCACCTCCGTCCTAGCTGTTCGCAAGCCATAAGCGTGGAGCCTGAACCTCCGAATAGGTCCAGCACGTTTTCTCCAGTTCGGCTGCTGTTCTTGATCTGCCTTGCAAGCAGTGGGATCGGTTTCATGGTTGGGTGCAGATCGGATTTCGTGGGCTTCTTCTCGTCCAGAATCGTTGTGTCCTTGCACCCCCCCAGGATTGATTTTAGAAGGTTTTTAAGTTCATCCTTCTTCATGCCATCAATGTCCAGGTTCTCTGTGTCTTCGAGTACGGTTACAAGGTTTCTGGTGTTGACAAAGTAATGGGCTGCGCCATCTTTCCATCCGTAAAGGCATGGCTCGTGTTTCCACTGATAATCTTGTCTTCCTAGTGCGAATGTGTTCTTGTTCCAGATCAATATTTGTCGGATGTTTAGACCTGCGCGTTCTGCTGCTTCCAGAAAGTTCTTACTCTGTGTTGAAGCGTACCAAATGTAGAAGGCTCCTCCGGCCTTGAGCTGTTCTGTCATGTTCTCGAAGGCTACTTTTAAAAACTCGATAAAGCCATCGTCGTCTTCCCATGAGTCGTTATCAATGACCAGTCCGTCGGTTCTTCGGTGTAGCTGTTTGGCTTCGCTTGGTCTCATATGCTGTCCTAAGGCTACGTTATACGGTGGATCAGTTACGACCATATCCATGGTAGCGTCGCTGCAAAGCTTTTCTACATCCTGGCGTTTGGTACTATCTCCGATCATCAATCTGTGCCTTCCTAGCATCCAGCATTGTCCTCTTTTGGTTGTTGGCTCTTCCGAAATCTCAGGCTCGAAGTTGTCGTCCTCTGCGATTTTCTCGTCGAAGGTTTCCGTCTCAAACCCGAATGGTTCCATATCGAAGTCCATATTGTCTAGCTCTTCCAGTTCAAACTGTAAAGCGTCAAGGTCCCATTGTGCTGCTTCCGCGACTTTGTTGTCTGCCAATCGGTAGGCTTTCACCTGTGCTGGCGTTAGATCGTCGGCCTGGATGCATGGCACTGTCTCAAGGCCCAGCTTTTGTGCTGCCTTCCATCTCGTGTGTCCTGCAATGATGATCAGGTCTTTATCCACCACAATTGGTTGCTTGAATCCGAACTCGTCTATAGATGCTGCGACTAAATCGACGGCATCTTCGTTGAGTCGTGGGTTATTCTCATAAGGCTTCAGGTCGCATGTTCTTATGTCTGTAATGTTCATGTGTGTTCACCTCTGTTGTATTAAAAAGAAGCGTTAGCAGCTCAGGGTTCTCTCCAATGAGAGGTCTATCCTGTTTAGCTTCTAAGGCTTCTTTGTTGTCTATGATTACCCGGAGCGCTGAAATACTAAAATTAATCCCATGATTTGTCGTAGCTGCTGTTGTTGACGTTAATTAGAAAGCACTCGTTTTTTTATAAAGGAGGACGCTCCGGGTAAAAGAAAAGAGGGCCTTTTTCTATCGGTCCTCTTTTACAAGTACTAATATACCACCCGAAAGCGGTTTACAGTGTAAACTCTTTAGTCTTTTGTTAGATTTTTTACCTCCGCCATTAGATGTTTATACATCCCTTGTCTTGTGTATCCATATTTCTCCGCAACGTCAACAGCCTTGATTCTGTGAATGTACAGATCCCATAAGATGTTCTGGTCTTGCAAGTCTAGAAGTTCTGTCCATCTTAGGTCCATCAGTCTTTTCTGGAAGTGATGCAGTTCTTGTTCTTTGGCTGATATCTCTTCAAACAACCCGAGCGGGCTGTGGTACTGATGCTGATATGTCGGCATAGGCCACTTACTTCTTTTCTGTTCTGCAGTCAGTTCGATTCCTCCAGACTTTGCAAGGCCTGTTGTCTGGTGGTTTAGTACTTCCAATTCTTGATTCAATTCAATCAAACGGTGGCAGCAGTAGCGCACCGTTTTTAGTTCTGGAATTAATTCATCATAAGTCATGTTTTACCTCCTTAAAGCTTCAATCAAAGCCTTTTGTGTTATGTTCTTGTGTTCTAGTGCATTCAGCATGTCCTCGTCTACTGTGCCTCTAGCTACGATCTGATAAATTGTCACGTTTTGCTTTTGTCCTTGTCTATAGATTCTGGCATTTGCCTGCTGATACAGTTCAAGGTTCCAGTTTGGAAGTGTATACCAGATTGCGATATGTCCACCACGTTGAAGATTAAGCCCATGTCCTGCGCTTGCTGGATGCAAAAGCAGCACGTCTATCTTTCCGTCGTTCCAGTCTCGAACGTCGTCCTCGTTCTCAAGGCTGCGAACTTCCAGTTTTTGTTTCTTTAGATGTTCCTTGATTCGTTTTAGTTCGTGTTTAAAGTAATAGAACACCATCACCGGGTTCTGGTTTGCGGATTCGATCAAGTCATCTAGTGCCTCAAGTTTAGCAGCGTGAAGGGTTGCTACTTCTTCGAGCTTATTTCCTAGCTGATCACGTTTATAGATTTCTCCTGATGTCATTTGTAGCAGCTGACCACATAGCACTCCAGCGTTGGCTGCTAGCAGTGATTCGTTGTTATCAAGTTCCAGAACCTTCTCACGTTTGAAAGCGTGGTATTCTGCCATTGCTTTTTGAGGTAGTTCGATTGATTTTTTTAAGTACTGAACCGGTGGAAGTTTGGCGCAGTCTGCCTGATCCAGACTCATGCATACATCACCTATTTTCTTGTAAATTCTTTCCTCGGCGTCCTGTTGTGGCTTCCACTCGTATACGATCATTCCATTTCTTCTTCCTGGAATTAGATATCTTTCTCGAAACTGAGTTAGTGTTCGACCTAATCTTTCTCCCTGATCGATCAAATATATCTGGCTCCAAAGATCCGGGATTCCTTTCGGTGCTGGTGTTCCGGTTAGGCCTATAAATCTGTCAGCTAGCGGCATAACTTTTCTTAGGGCTCTGAACCTCTGGCTTTTTGGATTCTTGAAAGTTGATAATTCATCAATCACTACCATGTCAAAGTCAAAGTATTTGTTGTCTACTAGCCAGGTAACGTTCTCTTTACCTATGAGGTAAATGTCAGCTTTTTTCTGCAGTGCCTTCTCTCGCTGCTTTGGAGTGCCCGCTATGATCGAGTAGGTCAAGTCCCTAGTGTGACTCCACTTTTCTATTTCTTCGGGCCACGTGCTTTTTATTACGCGCACAGGGCCTATGATCAGAACTTTTTCTGTGTCGATTAGTTTTAGAAGGCTGATGATCGTTAGCGTGGTTACGGTCTTTCCGGCTCCCATAGGGAGAAGAAGGCCACACTTCTTATGATCCAGTCCGAAGTTGATAGCCTTCTTTTGATAGTCATGAGGCTTAAATTCTGTCAAAGTGTCGCTCCTCCGGCATGATTCCAGACCGCATCAGATTTGTTAACTCGTCCACCTGGGCTTTTGTGCTGATGCAGTATACTTTCATACCTGTTGCCCGTATTTGGGCTACTGTGGCTTTTTGTAGGGCTCTAGGCTTACCGCCTGGCCTTTTTACTTCTACAAAGAAAGCCTTTGAATTATATGTGATCAATCTATCCGGCACGCCTGCGTTTCCTGGGCTTACAAACTTCCAGGCTTTACCGCCTAGTGCCGATACCTTTTTGATCAGATAATTTTCTATTTGATTTTCAATCATTTCTGGAAGAACTTCTTTTGAAGTTCGCGGTACCGCTCGGCGCATTCTGGACACAAATCTTTATTGTCAATTGTTGTGATCCATCCGTCTGGAAGTCCTTTCCAGGTTTCGATTGTCTTTCCGTTTTCAATCTTGCTCTTTTCGATTCCCACTGATGTTTCTTTTCCACATCGGTCGCACTTAATATACATTCTAGTTTCTTTCATGTTCTATTCCTCCTCTAGCCTTTTGGCTTGTCTTACTTGTTTCGAAGCTATAGTGCTTTGAATTTCAGCGTGATTGATATTGTAATATTCCTTTAGCTGATCCATGCAAATTATTACATCCGCCATTTCTTCGATCAGGTTATGTCTTAGTCCTTTGAATTCTAAGGACTTTGTCTTTTCTTCTGAATTGCGTACCAGTTTAGAAATCGCCTTCTGCAATTCTGCTAGTTCTTCCATAGCGACCAGGCTCTGCATTTTGATTCCGTATCGGTCCATTGTTTCGTTGTTGACTCTAGCGTCTATTTCGTGCATCAAAAAATGAAATCTTTTGCTGTCGTTTAATGCCATTTCTGTGTCTCCTTTTCTAGTTGATTTTTGGCCCTGGAAACGGATACGTGCGGAAACGCCTTTCAAACTCTTTATATATATACTATATTTTCTCGCGCGCATATACATACACACGTACTGTATTACGCTATATATAATATATTCATTAAGTTAGTAATATTTTTGTTTCTACTGTTTCCAATAGCTTAGAAAGCCTTATTTTATACGGTGATTCCCTGGAAACACTATATCCTTTTAGCGTTTCCACGTCCGTTTCCTTGGTTGCCTTGTATCTTTTTACGGCCGTTTCCAGCGTTACCTAAATATGATTCCTGTTTTCCCATGTGAATTTAGGATTCAAATAAACCCGTTGTTTGCCATAACAGGCTCCCCTTTGTCTTGGCGCTGGTCCTTTGTTCCACCCCAAACTTTCCATGATTGCCTTGAGTTCTCTCTGGTCCACGGGTGTAAATTTATTCTTTGATCCATTCAAAACTTCGCACCAAATTTCGAGTAAACTTACACAGTCTCTGATGTCTTCCCCCTTGTTCTTCGGGTCTTCCAACCATTGGGTTCTGGCGTATAAATCCATATCTTTCCATCCCTCTGGTAGCTTTCTATCTAGATAATCACGGACCATGTCCTCTCGAACACTGGTAAACGTGTGCTCTTTCTGCATCTGTTCGGCTCCGGTCAAAGCTTCTCCCTGAAGAAATAGCTTTTCTCCTTTCTTGAATCTCTGCTTGGCTTCAGCCCAGATCTGATCTCGTTCTTTTGGTAGATCGTCAAACACGACTTTCTTTGCCTTTGATATATCCGTGTTGATCGGCCAGAATCTTCGGTTTCCTGTGTAGTCTCTTAGGAATTCATCATCATTTGTGGTTCCAAAGAACACGCATTGTCTTGGGTTGTCTGTAACTCGTCTTGCGTAGGCTTTTCTGTATCGGTCGTCCCTCTTACTTATAAACTGCTTCATGGACTCGATATCTGCTTTTCTGGCGGCAGATAATTCGGACCATTCAATCACCCACGATCCATGCAAAGCTTCGTATCCTTCTTTCCCTGCAATCGTGGTTATGCTGTCACTGAACCAATCTCCGCCCATGATGCTTAGCATGTGGCTCTTTCCGATTCCTTGGTGTCCTACGAGTACGGGCATATAATCCATTTTGCATCCTGGCGTGTATATTCTGGCCACGGCTGCGGTAAAGGCTTTCCTTGCGACCGCTCTGCTGTACTCCGAGTCCTCGCTTCCTAGATAGTCTATAAATAGCGTGTCTAGTCTTGGTACGCCGTCCCATTCTAGTGTGTCTAGATAGTCTCGTACTGGGTGAAAGCTGTTTCTCTCCTGAACGTAGGCTATGGCATCATCCACTTTCCCTTTTGCGACAATGTTGTATTTCTTTTCCAGATAGTATCTGAAGCTTGCATCATCTGTATCGGTCCATGTCGGGTCGCTTGGGTTGTAGTTCCACCATGGCAGATTTCCCTTCTTGACGGGTTTCTGTGCGAATAGATCATTTCCCCCGACTCCTTTTTTAAGTTTTGGATCATTTAAAAGTATGCGGACTATGTTGTCCGTCGTAGGTTTGAAGTTTCCTTTTTTATCGACGTCCATGGCATCCAGCCAGTCCTCGTTTACTTCTTCTTTACTGTGTTCTACCCCTTGCGAACCCCTCGCGGTGTCGTCTTTGAAGTCGTCCCAGTCCTCGTGAATCTGTTCTTTCTTGTCATCTATAAGCTGCTTCCGGGTGCCCTCATCGTGTTCCATTAGTTCGAGCATGTGTTCTGTGCTTGCTGGATCGTCTGGCCACTTGTGTATCCTTACAAGGTCATAGGCGTTGCATAGCTGCTGCCCTGTTGGGTCCGTATTGTGATTACTGTAGGCATACTTGTCGTCATAAATGACTAGGCCTCCGGCTGTTGATCCATTTGCATAGGTCCAACGGTTCGGGTCCTCTGTCGGCGTGTATTCCTCTGGTATGAACTTCTCAATCGCTTCTTGGATCGTGTAGGCTCTACAGAAGGCACCAATCCATCCGGACTTAGATAATGGGTCCTCCTGGTGTCTGATGTCGCTATGATGCAGTTCTGTCTCTCTGTTAGAGCGAGGCCAGTAGCTGATGTCATGCCAGTCTCTGTACTGCGCCAGGATGTCATCCGGATTCAGGTCCGCGTTTCTGTCTCCTAGTTCTTCACAGATGTATTCTCCGTCCTTGCTGGTGCTAGGCCAGAACATCATTCGTGCTGGCTGATAAGTCGTGTCGTCGAAGTATTCCATTCCGATTGTACTTGCAATCCTTCGAGCGATTGCCTCGTATTCTTCGGGTGATACTTCTCTTTGTAGTGGAATGATCCATCTGTATTTTGGCTTTTCCGGTGTGTGCTTATGCGTTGAGTAGATCACGCTGCAAAAGTCGCACGTTATCTGTATCAATTCTAAAAATTCTTTGTCTGCAAAGTCAGCATCCAGTGTGATCATGCTGCGTGATAACACACTTTGGTTGTTTCGTCTGCCGTCTTTTAGTTCTCCGGCTACGAATCCACCGACGTCCTTGATATTAGACTGCTGGTCCTTCGTCATCTTTTTGTACTCTTCCACCGTCTCTTTTGTTCGGGTCGTTTCTTTTAGTTCTGTTATGAATTCATCCCAGGACATTTCCTGGTTGAAATATTGCTTTTGTTTTCTGTTTTTGCAGGTTGCTATTGCATACATCCTTCGGCCTCCTGTCTATTCTTCTGCTATAGGACAGCCTCTAAAAGTGGGATTCTTTGATTTTTCCTGGGCTTGTAGTGCTTACCCATTCTTGCTTCTCCTATAAGCCACTTTTTGAAGCTCGTGCTTGATACTTTGCTGTGTTCCTTGCTGGAGTGTCCCATTGGCCTTGATCTCTTCTAGAAGCTTTATAGTGTGCGCAGCATGCTTGCTGTCGCCCACCGCATTGCTTTCCATATATCTGCAGATCACTGCCAGCGCATTCGCGATATTGTCTAGTCTGTTGCAGATACGGTCCGCCATCTGGTTAATCGCTTTTTCTAGCATGTCCGCATTGTCGAAGCTGGCCATGTCTTCCTTCCGTCTTTCTTCGGGTGGCTTGTGTAGATAGCTTAGACGAAGGGCTATAGCGTTTTGACTTCGGTTCTTTAATATAGAGCTATATTCTTTATAAATCTTTGAGCTGCTGTAGCCTAAGGCGTCGAGCTGCTTTAGAAGGTTGTCCTCCTGTTGTGTCCATTTAATACTCATGTTCTATCCTCCTAGCCTTGGTGCTTGTGCTATATCTAAACCGAACACTTCCTTCAAAATATTTAGGAGGATCAGTGCTGCGGTGATATAGATCAAGGCTATAATTAAATTTTGTTTTTTCATGTTTTAGTCCTTTTTATAGTATTCAGATATAAATCCATCTCCTACTAGAACCAAATCTGGCGCCCAGCTGATTGGCTTAGCCATTACGTCTAGCAGTTGTTTGAATTTTGTTTCTTTTTCTTCCTTCGGTACTTCGCAGATCACTTCATCATGAACGTGCATGATTGTTTTAGCTCCGATCTCGTCGCATCCTTTTAGCGTCTCGCATAGGCAGTCCCTTGCGATAGCCTGAACCACGTTCTCCGTAAGCTTTCCGCCCCAGGTTTTTGTCCACTCCCACTTTCGTGTTGTCTGGTTCAATCCTAAAAAAGATACCTGGCCATCCTTGATTCGTGGAGTGACATAGCCTAAAATGCGCCCGTTTGGTAGTTGAATATAAATGTTTCCATTAGTTTTGAAAACTTTCATATTTCGGTCCAGTGTTGTGACTTTTCCATCTGTAATCGCATCCTCGAAGGCTCTGCCTAGTAAGTACCAGAAGTCTTTGATACGTGGCGAGGCTTGTCTCCATTTCGTCACAATCTCTTGCTGCTGTTCTGGGCTTAACCCCATCTTACTAGCTCCGAAGGCTTCCAGTGCTGCCGTTCCACCTCCGTAGCCGAGGGCAAGTTCGGCAATCTTGCCTTTTTGCCTCAAGTGCCCGTTGACTCCGTGTTTCTCAACCGGTACCCCGAACATCTGGCTAGCTGATGCACAGTAGATGTCTCCGCCGTTCTTGAAGACCTCCTGGCGCCATGTCGTTCTTGTTAGCCAAGCAATCACTCGAGCCTCTATGGCTGAGTAGTCGGCTACTATGAAGGACTTCCCCTCTGGTGGTGTGATAACGGTTCTTAGAATCGTAGCGAATACATCGTTCATGCTTGGATAGATGAGCTCTAGAAGTTCGAAGTTGCCATCCTTTACCAATTCTCTTGGCTCGTCTACCGCATCAAAGCTTGGCCGTGGGAAGTTCTGCGGTTGGATCAAGCGTCCGGCCCATCTTCCGGTTCTGCCTCCAAAAAATTGGAAGGTTCCCCTGATGCGGTCGTCCTCGCAGCATGCTCTCTGGAAGGCGTCGTACTTCTTGACGCTTGTTTTTCCTAACTCCTGGCGTATCTCTAGGGCTCTTCTTGTTTCGGGCCTTAGCGTTCCTTTTAGAAGGTCTTTCACGGCTTCTTTGTTCAAACTTTCGACGTCATGCCCTTCCTGGTCAAGGATCCATTTTTTTAGCTGTGCTACGCTTTGCGGATTTTCTAGGCCTGTGATGTATCTTGCTTCCTTCATCAGTTTCATTCCGTGTTCTATCGTGTAGCTTTGGACATTTTTTATGATCTGCGTATCTACGTGTATTCCTCTGTCGTTTATCCTCTGGTCTCTGCTCCAGTTTTCCCATTCCTGATCAGAAACTGGTATCAAGCTATTTAGCTTGTTATAAATGGCTTGTTCGGATTCCACATCGCGCTTGTTGTATTCTATGAAAAGATTCCATTTCTCCGGATCATGCTCCGGTAGGTTCTTCCATCTTCCGCCGTTGGCTTTTGTTGGCTTGCAAGGCTTGCAGAAATACTGGATCAGCCTTTTACCTGTAGCAAGTTTCACCTTATCTTCTTCAATTCCTAGCGCAGGTCCTAGCTGCCCTAAAGAAGAAGGGTAGCCGTTCTCTGCGGCCAGGACCATAGTGTCTCTCCATTGTTCTGGTGGTAGGAAGCCATCCTCTGTTAGCTTCTTTTTCACGGCGTCTCCTAGAGTATTTCGTTTCGCGTACTCCTTGACGTATCTTGTTAGGCATACTCGTTCGAAGTTTGCGTTGTGCGCCACTTTCGTGATGTTTTCATCCGCTAGTGCTGACACTAAAGAAAAAGGCAGATCTTCTTCCATTAAATCTAAAACTTCTACTGGATCATCGCCCCAGGCGTATCCGAATAGAAGTATTTTGAAATCTAAACTCTCTGCGTATTTATAAACCCCGCAGGCTGCAAGGTCGACGCTGGAGTAGGTCTCCAGGTCGATATGCAGTATGGGCTTTTTACAATAAGGCACTTAGGTCGTCGCTTCCGGTTTCCTCGTCAAACTCAGAAGCGTCTGCCCAGTCTGTAGTAACACTGGAGTGTCCGCCTAATGGTTCTCCGTCCTTTACTTTTAATACGCTGTTAAGTCCTGCCGCGATTCCGGTTCCTACTGTGGTATAAGGATATAGATTGAAATTGATAGCTCCATAGCATCCGGAGTATACGTTTTCTTCAATCTCCTCTTTAGATGAGTAAGCGTATGTCACTCCGTTCTTTCGGTAGCCTACAGATACAGGTCTATTGCTTTTAGCAGATAGCATGTATTTGTTCTTGAATTCTGGCGCGCTGAATTTCTCGTCTGCGTCGCAGTCAGTGATTATACCTCTTGAACCGACTCCTGGCGCTTTTTTTAGCTGTGTTACTTTTCCCTTGAAGGATTGGCCGAACTTCTCAGTTCCTTCTTGTACAGCTTCCTCGTAGGCTTTCTGGATACGTGCTAACGTCTCCCGGTCTTCCTTGTCGATTAGAATATTAAGGCTGTACTTCTTGTCCTGGCCTTCTACCACTGCGCGTGGCTCTGCTAAATGGCAATAGCAGAATCTTACTAATTTTGTTTTAACTTGTGACATTTTTCTATTCCTCCTAGTTTTACTCTTTGTCGCATTACGCTTTTAAGCTGTCGCTTTAGATCGTTTCTGTGTGGTCCTGGTCTACTGTTTCGAATCTCGGCTCGGATGCGGACCATCTTTTCTTCGAGCTGATTGATATCCTCTTTTGAACTCAACTTTTAATCTCCTGGGCTTAAATCCCCACATGTGTTCTGAAGGCGACTGGATTCCTATCAGTCTTTTTATATTTCTAATCAATGCCTTCTTTAAAGTCATTTGTTACGCTTCCAAACTCTGGGCGTTTATCGCTTACTGGCACTAATGTAGGCTTGCCTTGTGGCTTCTCGATATATTCACCAACAAGTTCTGCGAAGTCTTTCTTTCCGACTAATTTTTCTAGAGCCGTGATAGTCTGAAGCTTTGGCTTTGTCATGATCTGGTTGAAGTCGAAGCCTGCGTTTTGAAGTGCTTCAGATGCCTTAGACTCGTCTGTAATCTTTCTTCGGCTTGTTCCTTCTACAACTTTATATCCTTCGTAGTGTGTTCCTTTTAGCGCCTGATCCAGTGCGAATTCTTGCACCTCTTTGGCCCAGTCAATAAGTCCAGGTAGTTCTGGCAAAAGCTCCGCGATTTGCTGATCTGTTAAAATCATTCCGCACATGCGCTGATATCTCGCATTGATTGCTTTCATCTTTGCAGCGTGTGCTGCGCATTGCGCTTTGGCCTTGCAGAACTTGCACCAATCTCCGGCTTGTTGTTCTCCGTCTCCGTTCCACGCTTCTATAGCTGCAGGCTTGACCGTGTTCTCCATCCAGTCCGCCAGTTCTTCGGTAGTAAGCTCCCAGGTGCTGATGTGATCGCGTCTAGGCTGTACGATATGAAGCTGAACTTTTTCAAAATCGTATAAGCAGTCGTATAAAGTCATAACTCCTGCGGCGTAAATAGTAAGCTGCGGATTGTGTGGAGCGTTTACCTTGACACCCTCTCCGTATTTAAAATCGATAACATGGAGCGTGTGATTACTTACGATCACGGCGTCGGATGTCCCGAATCCTTCCGGAATCCATGGAGTCAAATCAACTTGTACCTCAATAAAAAGATCCGCGATATCGCTTTTCTTTTTCTCTTTGTTGTATACCTCTAGAACATAGTCTTTATAGAAATTTGTAGCCTCGTCCATTTCTCCGTTAGCTGCTTTTACTTTTCTTCGAGGGTGTCCCTCGATCCAGTTACGCAGTTTTTGTTCTGCTACACTGTGAGCCTCGGTTCCCTCTGCTGCGTAGACGCTTGGCTTTTCTTCGAATAGTTCCTCCAGTCTTGCGGAAGGATGGCAGTGGAGCCATTTATTGGACCCACTGGCTGATAAAATCGCGTGTTGACTAGGCATGTAGTGCCTCCCAGGCTTCCTGATATTTCTCTTTAGGAATCTCGCAGATCTTGCTTGCACCCATCTGAGTTAAGAGTACTTTAAGTACGGCCACGCCTTTTTCTTTGGCAAAGGCAACGCCGGCTTTTTGAAGGTCCTCTAGCGTGATTTCTTTCGCAGGTGCTGCTGGCGCCTGATCAGGTTCCGGTGTAGGCTTTACAGTCTCATGAATAGGCTCGTCTTGAGTTGTCCAATCTTTGGCCATTGGAATCTTAGTCTCATTTTCTTTTTCTTTACGAGTTGACGTTTCCTTTGTTGGCGCTTCTTCTTCCCATGGGAATGTTTCAGGCTCAGGCAATTTCTCCTCTAACCCTGCGCGCTTTAGGTCTAGCTCTTTGGCTAGCTCCAACACTTTTTTAGCGTCGTCGATTTCGCTTGTTGCGAATTGCAATGTTAATTGGTAATACATCTATTTTTCCTCCTTTTTCTTGATCTTTTAGACATTTCCTCTAAGAAAGCTACTTGAAAGGCTTTCATGGCTGCTTTTAAAACTTCATCTCTTTCTTCTTCTGGTACTTTGAACATATCAAATAGAAGCTTGTCATTTTGCGAGATTCGTTCATATTTAGTACGGATTCCATGTAGTCCCTTTAATCCTTGAATAGGTTCTACTAGGCTCACTTTTATTCTGTATAAATTCAAAGGATCCATTAAAAATCATCCTCCTCATCGGAGTCATCGTTGAAGAGGTCCGCGAACACTTCAACCAGTTTCTTTGTGTGTTCTTCGTAATCCTCTTTCCTGATGTCCTCCAGTCCGTCTGTCCACATTCTTGAGGTTCCGTACTTTTCATTTATTTCCTGGAATTCCTCGAATGTCATTTTCTAGTCCTCCTTGTTTTTTTTGCTTGGTCTTTAGATCATTTAATTCTTTAAATTCTTCATATGTAATGCAGAAAGGACACTCTTTGTCGCCCTCTTCTGCATTACAATCCCAGTGCTGTAGTTCACCACCGAATACGTCAGCGGATAATCTACAGCATCCTTTTTGATAGCTGATAGGTAAACCGTGACTATCCCAATCCTGGTCAATATAAAATGGGCAATATCGCGGATCAATTTCATCAACAATAATTTGCATTTTCTAGTCCTCCGTTTCTTCCATTTCTGCGCCTTCTAGACTTTCGCTTAGATTTACTACCTGCTGTACAAAATCTCTAAGCATAGCCTTAACAGCATGTTTTAGAATTGATCCGAGTTCCTTTGGATCGACGTCCATTGTTTCAAGAAAGGCCATCATCTCGGGTCTGCTTCCTTCGATATGCGTCTCTAATTGCGCGTTGTCTTCAACGTCTGGCGTTAGTGCAACTTCTACTGAGAAAAGCTTTAATTCTCTTTTTGCAGGTTTTTCTTTTTCAATAGTGATCATGTTTAGTCCTCCTCTGTTATTTCACAATCTGCTAGGATACCTTTGACTGTTGCATCCTCATTAATGTCTTTGAAATACCCTTTTTCTTTCATTCTGATTAAAACAGGTATAGCTTTGAATTTGTATTTGTATATATTTGAATAGCTTTGTAACAAGTCTTTTTCAAATTTAGTTAATTTAATTGCGGGGGTTTTATAGGGCTGTATTAGCCACAACATTGCTTTTTTATGACATCCTTTTGCTAGTGCGTCTTTAAAGTCACAGTCACTGCAACTAGTGTTCTTACAATGTTTAGGTTTTCCTTTGACTACCGCTAAATCCCATATGCCTCCTTCTAGAATTTCATGTCTGTAATGATCTAGATTAGTTTCATGATTTTTTTCTCTATATTGCTTCAATTCCTCTAACCATTCTGCGATTTGCCCATAATCTTTTCTACCTCGAGCATCTGCGCTTTCATCTTCATATACCTTTTTTGCGATGGCAATCGCTTCATCTAGTGTCATTCTTTCTTTTTCCTCCTTGTATTTTTGAACACATGCTGTATAATATAAGCGTGTTCTATTGCTAGAGCCTTATTCGTTTTCGAACGAGGTCTTCTAGCCTTTTTTTATAGAACGCTCGTAGGATTCTACGATATTCTTTTGTGTGAGGCCTAGATACTGAATAGCACGTTTGGTCAGGATAACGTTGCTGTCGATATTTTCTAGACCTTCTTTTTTTATGTCTTCCATAATTTTCTGGAAGATCTTGCTTCCTTTACCCCTTCCGCAACCTATAAACTTCGATAGCTCAGATTTGTTCATATAACCCTTTTCTAGCATTTCGTATCTGTAGGCTGCTAGGTTTTCTACTTGCAAAATGCACCACCTCCTTTAAAGCATTTGATAGATCATGATCCAAACCGCTACGATTAGCGACAGGATCAGGATTAGGATCGCAACGTTTAGCACTGTTACAAGTCCAGATTTGAATTTCTGTTTTCTGATTCTTTTTTGTTCTGCATAGAAGGCTTCCAGTCTTAGTCTTTCTCCGCGAAGGTTAATACCTTCCGTAAAGTCTGGAAGTTCTGCGCCTGTTGTTTTGTGTTCCATTTCTCTTTCTTCCTTTCGTGTTACAATCTCCTATGAAAGGAGGTTAATCATTTGAAGTTAAATCAGGATTTAGTTCGGTTGCTTCTACTTGAGATAGAAGATAAAACCGGACCATATGAACCTCTAGAACTCTCGGATATTTCTATAAAGGATTACTCTTATGAAGAGATTCTTTATACAACTGAAAGACTTCTAGAAGCAGGCTATATCAAAGCACGTCTTGAATCTACAGATTTACACGTTGATCAGGTTATCTATTCTTTGACTTGGGAAGGTCATAAATTCTTAGATACTATTCGCGATAATACTGTATGGCGACGGACTAACGATATAGTCAAAAAGTTATCTTCCGTATCTTTGAGTCTGATTCTTCACATTGGTGAGCAGGTCATTCTCGATATGGTTCGAACTGGATGTTAGGGTTTCCTTTTTGGGATTCCCCTTTTTTTGCTGCCTGATAAAAGCTCGTGTGTTTAGCTCTGAAAGTCATTGATATATGCACTCGAACTTCTCCGTTTTCTAGGGGTTCTATTGAGCAATCGTGTACTGGGTAATTACTCAAGTCTAAATCATTTATCCTGATTACTGAGCACCCGTCTAGGATTTCAAATCTTTCTAAGTAGTCCTTAATCATTTCTTGTACCTTCTTTCTAGCCATCTATTAAAGAGCCAGTCGCCTATAGCCAGGCTTATCGTGGAAGCTGCAATTAACCAGGTCGTGGCTAGTGTCATGGCGACTATGAGTTGTATTTCGATAGGCATCTACTTCACCTCCTCCTGTTTTTCTGGTTCCTTGGCTGCTGGTGCTGGCTGAGCCTTATTCATTTGTAGGCCTGTCAGTATTCCCTCTACAAAGGCTTTTTCACTTTCAGATAGCTTGGGAATCTTTTCTGAAAGAATTAGGCTTGTTTTTTCTATTTCCTGATGTTGCGATGCTTTCATTTTTTCACCTCCATATGCTTCGTAACTGAAGTTTACGATGTCATTATATGCTCGTCCCTTTACAATTGTCAACACTGAAATTTAAAAAATGTTTTGTTACTTTACAATTTAAAACTATAGTGGTATTCTGTTTTTGAAAGGAGGCACTTATGAAAACAGTGGGTGAACGAATTAAAGAAGTTCGTAAAGCTCTAGGCCTATCGGGTGAGGCCTTTGGGAAGCCTATCGGTCTTTCAAGAGGGGCACTTAGTAATATTGAAAGAAATACAAACGGCGCGTCTGATCGAACTATTAGATTGATATGTTCTAAGTATTGCGTGGATTATTTCTGGTTAACTGAAGGCAAGGGTGAAATGTTTATAGATGATATGGACGCCATACTTGAAGAGCTTGCAGCTGAAAAAGGCTATGATGCTGACACTCTTAGGATTATGAAAAAACTATACAGTCTGCCTAATGATCAATTTAATTTAGTAATGCAGCTTATTGATAATCTTGTAGAAAAAAAAGACGAGTAATCCTGTTTAGGTTGATTACTCGTCTTTTTATAAAAAGAAAAACGCAGAACCTGTTTCCAAGTCCTGCATTCTTCCGTGTGTGTTCTATTGCTGTGTTCCGTGTCTGATCCAGATTCTTTGTAGGATTTTATAGGCCTGTTCAAGGCCCTCCTGGTCCATAGTCTGGAGCATGAATTCGATTTTCTTTTGAAGTTCCTCTATCCCATCTGCTTTCCCTTCTTTCTTAAAAGCTCTTTTCCTAATTGCCTACAGTTTACAGCTATGAACGCATTTTGTCAAACTTTTACGGTTATTATTTTGTATTTTTTATTGTTTACTTTTTAAACCTAAAAGATTAATATAAACCTAGGAGGTGTAATTAACTATGAATAAATTGAATGAAGTCTTATCTTCCAAGCTCCCTGAGCTGATGAAAGAGTCTGGTGTCAGTCGTAGAGATTTGGCCGAGTATTGTGGTGTTTCTTATAACACTGTAAGGTGTTGGGAGGTAGGTACTAAAGCGCCAAGGCCAGATATGGTTGTAAAAATTGCAGAGCGCTTCAACCTGAAACCCTTTGATCTGATGAGCGCAGCCTTTGAAGATTCTGCAGTGAAGCCTGTCCGCTTTCTGTCCCTGGTCGACGAGGACGGGTCTGTATCTAAGTCGAAAAGCTCGTCAGTCTTCACTTCTACGGCTACAGATGTTGCCGCGGATTATATCTATGTCATGCCTGATGAAACTATGTATAAGGCGGATATTATCAAGGGCGACGTCTGCCTGATTCGCGCAACAGGTGCTATTCGTGCCGGTGTGCCTATGCTAGTGAAGTATCAAGGTAAAGCCATGCTACGCTTTATTATTACGCATAACGAAACGAACCAGATTGCTTTACGGACCGGCAGTCCGTATGCGATTGGGACTCTCTTCTCGACGGCAGACTTTCATGATCAGGTTCAGGTTTTAGGTGTTTTAGTCGCTTTTCGTAGAAATTATAAAAGGAGGTAATCTCTTATGGCTCAGCAAAAGGACACAAAAAGGGGAACCTGGATGTTCTATGGTTCCTGTAAAGATATTACCGGAAAGACTCAGCGATATTGTCGTCGAGGTTTCAAAACGAAAAAGGAAGCAAAAGAGGCCGAGTTTGCCTTCCGTCTGGAAATGACTACCGCTCGGCCTTCTATAACCTTAAATGAATTGTTTCAGTTATACTGCAAAAACGCAGAGAATATGTCCGTAAAAGGATCCACTCTCTATACGCACGAACATACTTATAGAAATCACATCCAGGATGATTTGGGAAGCCTGAAGCTTACGGCGCTTACGACTCCCGTTCTTAATCAGTGGAGAAACCGTCTGCTTCAAAAGAAAAAACCAAATGGTCAGCTTTACGCTGCCCCCACTTTAAACAGCATTTTAGATACTCTTTCTGTTATTCTTTCCTATTCCGTGAGGCTTGGATATCTTGAAGTAAACCCGTGCAGATCTTTGCCTATCGTGAAAGATAAACGGAACCTGAAAGATCAGAGTCTGTTATTCTGGGAGCAGGAAACATTTACGCACTTTATATCATGTGTAGATGATCAGTACTGGCGTGATGTCTTTATGTTTATGTTTGGCACCGGCGTCCGTAAATCTGAAATGTTTGCTCTCCAATGGTCGGATGTTGATCTAGGCAGAGGCCGGGTGCATATTTCTAAAACGTTAACGATAAAAACGGAATCTGCCCCGTGGGAGATTACTCCACCTAAATCTAAAAACTCAAACAGATATATTGATCTACAGGATACCCTTCTAGATTGTTTAAGGCGTCGCTATAGCGAGCAACAAAAGAAGGACGGGTTCTCGTCCTCCTGGTTTGTGTTTGGCCATATAAAGCCACTTCTGGCGCCCAGACTGGCCGTTGCTTTGAAGAGATATATCCAGGTTGCTGGTGTTCCACCTATCTCTCCTCACGGCTTTAGGCACTCTCATGCGACTCTGCTGATTCGTGCCGGTGTAGATGATCAGCTGATCGCAGAAAGGTTGGGGCATTCTGTTAGTGAATTAAGAAAAACTTACGCCCATATATACTCTGAATCTAGGCGTGAAATGCTGGATAAACTGAACAAAATTTTATAAAAAATACATCAAAAATACATCACGAAGTAGCTAGGTGCTTTATATATAGGCGTTTTAGCTACTTTTTCTCTATGTTTAACATAGAGATGTTTGCTTTGTTTGTACTCGACCATATTTTAAAAATCAGTCGATAAAAATGTTTTTTAAGCCTTAGTTGTATTATCACTTTGAATATTCTTGATAATATCCGTTAGATCCGCTTCATTGATAGCTCCATCGTAGAAATCATTTAAAGTTTCAATCAATCCTTTATTATCTGGTAAAACCGTTTCAAATACATCTTTCATATGCTCAGCTTCCATACTTGAACCTGCATACTTAACAGTCGCATGAATCAAAGATGTATAAATCACATTCACCAACATTAAATGATATTTATTATTATAACCATCATTACGATTATCAATGACTGTGTGTGGACTAATTAGAGCTGTACCTTGATATTTAGCTAAAGTAGGAAACTCTAAATACAAACCTTTTACTGTTTTATAGGTCATTAATTTTAATGCATATACACACGCAAATTGTTCTAAATCACCTAACATATTTAAACGATTCTCACTGTCACAAACCTTTTTAAAGTTAATATCTAACAATCGAGCAATTACATCACTCACACATTCTAGATTGGTCTTACAAACCACTTCTTGACGACCATCTAGATCGGTTGTGATCACAAATAAATCGCCTTCTCGATCATAAAATATATTATCTGAATGTCTTAAATTCACCATACAATCACCTTTAACGAATAAAATTCGTACCCTTTCTTACTTCTTTTTCAGGCAAACCATATGCCTCTTTACCTAAGGCAATACTTTTCATTAAGAAAATCATATTACGAGCTAAAGTACGCATTGTCTGTTTTCCCTCTTCATCTTGATTGGCTTCAAGCGCATTATTTCCATGAATCGAATTCCAATATTGACTTGATGCAACGGGCATACCACTAATCGTGAAATATTTATTTAATTCATCAAAAGTAGCACTAGCCCCTCCTCTTCGACAAGATACAACACTTGCGCCAACTTTCATCGTCTTATCAAAACAAGTACTATAGAATAGACGATCTAATACGGCAATCAATGTTGCATTCGCACTGGCATAATATACTGGACTTGAAACAACAATTCCATCTGCCTTTTCAAATTTAGGGGCAATTTCATTCACAATATCATCAAATACGCATTTACCTAAATTCGTACATGCACCACAAGCCATACAACCACGAACAGCTACATTTCCAACTTGTACAATTTCAGTTTCAATACCATTTTCTTTAAATACAGCTTCCATTTCACGTAAAGCCAAATCATTTACTCCACTTGGATGTGGGCTTCCATTCAACATTAAGACTTTCATATTTTCCTCCGAAAAAAACTATCTCTATTTTATCATTTGCGTCAACATGATAAAATAGTTTTTATGAAACATATAGTAACTGGAATATTAGCACATGTCGATGCTGGAAAAACCACATGTATCGAAAGTATGCTTTATACATCAAAAACAATTCGAAAATTAGGACGTGTTGATCATCAAGATGCTTATCTAGATTATGATAGTCAAGAACGAGAAAGAGGTATTACAATTTATTCAAAGGAAGCTCATTTTCGTTGGAAAAATAGTGAAATCTACTTGATAGATACCCCAGGCCATGTCGATTTTTCAAGCGAAATGGAAAGAAGTCTTCAAGTATTAGATTTAGCCATTCTCCTGATCAATGGACAAGATGGTATTCAATCTCATACTTCAACGATTTGGAAATGCTTAAAACACTATAACATTCCTACATTGATTTTTATCAATAAAATGGATATTAGTTATAAGACAAAAGAAGAGCTTATGAATGATCTAAAAACACATTTTTCATCCAACTGCATTGATTTTAAATCCACAGATGCTGAAGATGAATTATCTATGTTGAATGAAGATATCATGAATCATTATCTGGAAGCAGAAACAATTGATACTTCACTTCTTCAACAAGCCATCTTCAAAAGAGAATGCTTCCCTGTATTCTTTGGTTCGGCCTTAAAAATTCAAGGCATTGAAGATCTAATGGATGCGATCATTGATTTATCATTTATCAAAGAATATCCAAAAGAATTTGGCGCTCGTGTATATAAAATATCAAGTGATGACCAAGGCAATCGCTTAACTCATGTAAAAATCACAGGTGGCGTATTAAATGCCAAAGATAAAATTGGCGCAGATGAAAAAGTGGATCAGATTCGTTTGTATAATGGAAAACAATTTGAAATGGTGCAAACCGCCTATCCAGGTATGATTTGTGCTTTAAAAGGATTAAACAACTATGAAGTAGGCCAAGGTTTAGGCTTTGAATCCGACATGACAAAACCACTTTTAAATGCCTACATGAACTATCAATTATTACTTCCTGAAGGTGTAGATGCACTTACTATGATGCGCTATTGTAGCGTACTTGCTCAAGAAGATCCACAGCTTCAAATCGAATATGATGAACAAACGAAACAAATTTTCTTGAGATTGATGGGATCCATTCAAATGGAGATTCTTCAAAAGGAAATAGAGAAAAGATCTAAAGTGAAAGTTGGTTTTACAACGGGTAAAGTTTTATTTAAAGAAACTATCCAAAATACTGTAATTGGTGTAGGTCACTTTGAGCCTTTAAGACACTATGCCGAAGTCCATTTAAAACTTGAACCATTACCTAGAGGTAAAGGCCTTGTATTTGAATCCAATTGTTCCAATGATGATTTGGCCTTAAATTGGCAAAATCTGATTTTAACGCATTTAAAAGAGAAACAACACAAAGGAGTTTTAACGGGATCGCCTATTACCGACATAAAAATCACTTTAGTGGCTGGCAAAGCTCATTTAAAACATACAGAAGGTGGAGACTTTAGACAAGCAACCTATCGTGCTATAAGGCAAGGTTTAAAAGAGGCTGCGTCTATATTATTAGAGCCATATTATAGTTTTGAACTGATTATAGAAAATCAATTTATCTCAAAAGCATTATTTGATTTAGAAAATAAGCATTGCACCTTCAAAATTGAAGAGGATATGAACAACCTTGTTCACATTAAAGGTCAAGGCCCTGTGCGTAAATTAATGGATTATCAAAAAGATGTCATTGCGTATACAAAAGGTAAAGGTCAATTTATTTGTGAATTAGAAGATTATCACGAGTGTTTTGATCAAGATAAAGTCATCAAAGAATCTAATTATGACAGTGAAGCCGATTTAAACAATCCAACCGGATCTATTTTCTGTGAACATGGAGCTGGATATTTTGTTTCTTGGGATGAAGTCAAAGAACATATGCACCTACAAATTAAAGAAGCCAACACAACTTCATATGCTTCTTATGTAAAACATACGGTTCATGAAGAGGAGTTAAAGAAAGTATTTAACTCGCTTGGTGGAAACAACAAGAAAGCTGAAAAGCCAATCAAGAAAAAAACAAAAGTAGATTTAAATTTAAATCAGATTCATATTGAAGATAAAAAGCCAGAATGCTTAATGATTGATGGATACAATATGATTTATGATTGGCAAGATTTAAAAGATATTGCCAAAGTCAATATCGAATCTGCTCGCGATGAATTGATTAATCGAATCTCAAATTACCAAGGCTATAAACAAATCAAAGTGATTTTAGTATTTGATGGTTATCGCGTTAAAAATAATGCGGGCTCCCATTTCAATCAAGGAAATCTAGATATTATTTATACAAAATACAATCAGACAGCCGATAGTTATATTGAAAAAGCTGTACATGATTTGAAAAAGAAATATGAATTATCCGTTGCGACAAGTGATGGTTTGATTCAAAATGCGATTCTTGCGAATGGCGCCAAAAGAATCTCAGCTCGTGAACTTGAGATTGCCGTAAAAAACGTAAATAAACGTGCACTTTCATACCTAAAGAAGTAGTTTATGTTATAATTAAGTGGCGAAAACTCCATAGCTTGCTGTGGAGATGAAAGCCACTT